>Ga0105358_10000134_pt1 | contig 31559 bp, 29 predicted proteins | sample GOMGulsemesocosm_5_FD_83509 | JGI IMG/M metagenome (GOLD analysis project Ga0105358, IMG submission 83509) | Methane-oxidizing microbial communities from mesocosms in the Gulf of Mexico - GOM15C Gulf of Mexico | ecosystem: Environmental > Aquatic > Marine > Cold seeps | place: Gulf of Mexico... | reverse complement strand
GTTAAAATAATACCTAAGACATTACCGGTAAATACTTTTGCCGCTGAACCAAAGCTGACATCAACGCTAGGTTTAAAGGTTGTTTTTGTTGAGTTATCCTCAATTATTTTTATTTTAGCGGCATTTTCTGATCCAGTTATAACCATTTGACGTCCCCCAGGGGCTAAATAAGCACAACCCGCTTTAAGCACGTCACCATCACTGGCTTCTTTTACATTTACTTTGCACAATGAGTCTAACCGACTCGCAAAAGCATGAGTGAAAGTTGCAGGCATATGCTGAACCATAATGATAGGCAGAGGAAAGTTTTGTGGTAATTGAGTTAATATTTTTTGCAATGCTACAGGTCCTCCCGTTGAAGTACCTATTGCTAATAATTTATACTTTTTCTCTGAAGCTTTTATTACTGTCGAGGTAATAGGCTTTACACTATGGGCTATAGAGGTTTTTGTTTCTAAAGATGCTAATGTCTTTCGAGTATTTAATGGAGCTAGGTTGCCCGGCGTCCGGTTGCTAAGCGTTCGGTTAACCTTAGGAGGATGATTTGACGCTATACTACGTCTAGTTATTCTGCGCTTTTTAGCCAATTGGATAACTCTTTGTCTTAAAAAGCTTCCTGCTTCATCACTATTTTGTGCAATATCACTAAACTTTTTCGGAAGAAAATCTAAAGCGCCCGCCTCTAATGCTTCGATAGTCGCTTTGGCACCTTGATGCGTTAAAGAAGAGAACATTAAAATAGCCGTTGGAGATTTAGCCATTATTTGTTTGACCGCAGCAATGCCATTTAAAACAGGCATTTCAATATCCATGGTGATAACATCAGGCTTTAGCAAAATGGCTTTGTCTACCGCTTCTTGGCCATTTACTGCTACATCAATAACGTCTAGCTGTGGATCTTTATTTAGTATATCGGTGACTCGTCGTCTAAAAAAACTTGAATCATCAACAACGAGTACCTTGTAGACCATCTATATTCTCAACTTTAAATTATCATACCCAATCTACTTAGTAGTTTGAGTGTTTTTCACCAATGAAATGAGTTATGAACGCAATTTTTTATCCATCGGTAATTTTTTAGCATAAAACCTCAACAAACTAGGTATATCTATAATTAATGCGATACCACCATCGCTCGTTATAGTTGCCCCTGCCATGCCAGGCGTTCCGTGTAATAACCTATCAAGTGGTTTAATGACCACTTCTTCTTGCCCTATTAATCTATCAACAACAAACGCTATTTGCTGATTTCCCAGTTGCACAATAATAACATGGCCATTGTCACGCGGTTTATCTTCACAATTTCTGACTAACCATTGATCTAAATAAAATAAAGGGATGGCTTTTTCACGAACAATTATGGTTAATTGACCATCAACACTATGTGTCTTAGTTAAATCTAGATGGAAAATTTCGTTCACTGCAGCCAGAGATAAAGCAAAGGTTTGCTTACCTACTACAACCATTAAAGTAGGTAATATTGCTAAGGTTAATGGCACTTTAATTTCTAAAACAGTACCTACCCCCATTTCTGAATCTATATTAACAGTGCCGTTTAATTGGGATATTTTAGTTTTCACTACATCCATACCAACCCCACGACCTGACACTTCAGAAATTTCAGTTTTAGTAGAGAAACCTGGAGCAAAAATCAAACTAAAAGCTTCTTTATCTGACATTCTTGCTGCTGCTTCTACATCAAGCACACCACGGCTAACCGCAATACTCTTTAATTTCTCCGCGTCCATACCCGCACCATCATCTTTGATGGTTAAAAGAATATGATCGCCTTCTTGAGAAGCAGTTAAAACTACACTACCTTGACGAGGTTTCCCCATAGCTTCACGAACATCAGGCATTTCAATTCCGTGATCAACCGAGTTTCTCACTAGATGCACTAAGGGATCTGCTAACGCTTCCACAAGGTTTTTATCTAAATCGGTTTCTTCACCTTCAAGAATAAGCTGTATATCTTTATCTAAACTGCGTGCTAAATCTCGAACTACTCGAGGAAAACGACCAAATACTTTTTTAATCGGTTGCATGCGGGTTTTCATTACCGCACCCTGCAAATCAGTTGTCACGGCATCTAAACTTGACACGGCTTTATTTAAATTTTCATCGTCAGTAAGTAGCCCTAAGCTCGTCAAACGATTTCTGACGAGTACTAACTCGCCAACCATATTCATGATTATATCAAGTCGTTTGGTGTCAACTCGTACTGTTGTTTCACCTTGGGGTACTGATGATTGTGAGGCTTTCTTACTCACTGGTTCTGCTTTTGATTCTGGTTCTGCTTTTGATTCTGGTTCTGCTTTTGATACTGGTTTAGCTGCCGGTTTGGCGACAGGTTTCACCGGCTCTGGTGTTTTTTCTAATGGTAATGAGGGAGTTACTCCTGATTTAGGCGCATTACCTTTACCATGTAATTCATCAAGTAAGTTCTCAAAATCATCATCGTTAATTTCATCTGAAGAAGTATGCGATAGTGTATTTGAATGACTAATATCTGCTGAAAAAGCACCTTGACCATGTAATTCATCTAATAAGGATTCAAATTCATCATCAGAAATATCATCACTATTAGTAAGCGTAGGACTAACAACTATAGATTGTTCTGCGGGTGCAAAAGAAGGACTACCGCTACCATGTAATTCATCCAGTAAGCGTTCAAATTCATCTTCACTCATCTCATCAGATGAACTTGAATCGACCGCAACAGGTACAGACCTTGCCACTTGCGCAGGTGCGGTAACCTTTTGCCCTTCAGGCACACTTAAACGTTTTAATTCCGCTAATAAATTGGCTTCAGCAGGAATTAACGGCTCTTTATTTTGCACCAAGGCAAACATATCGTTAACCGTATCAAGTGCTGATAAAATAGTATCCATCAATTCAGCGTTAACAGTGCGTTGGCCGTTTCGAAGCAAATCAAAAATATTTTCAGCTCCGTGACAAACGTCAACAAGATCAGATAGAGCAAGAAAACCAGCTCCACCTTTTACGGTATGAAACCCACGAAATATTGCATTTAGTAAATCGGCATTATTTATATCATTCTCAAGCTCAACTAATTGCTCAGAAAGTAGCTCGAGTATTTCTCCTGCTTCTACTAAAAAATCCTGTAGAATTTCTTCATCGGCTTCAAAAGACATTATTTACTCCGGTTAAAACCCTAAACTTGATAAAAGATCATCAACATCATCTTGATCTTCAACAACATCATCTCTATTTTCTTTGTTAACTACTGGACCTTCAACCAGGTTATCACCGACTTTAGGCATTAAACTTTCTTGTTGTTGCTCTGATGAAATACCAAAGGCGGTTAACATACCAATCAGACTTTCTTCTACTTCATGCACTAAGTCGATCACTTTACGAATAACTTGCCCTGTCAAATCTTGAAAATCCTGAGCCATCAACACATCAGTCATTAAACTGTGAATATGTTTAGTTTCCTTACCCGTTGTTGTTAACAAGTTGTCTATGTCAACACATAATCTCTTGAACTCAGGTAATTCTATTTCATTGTTCATTAACTTAGTCCACGAAGGATTAACGCCACGAACTTGTTCCGCAAGATCATCAACGACAGGAAAAATAGACTCAACAACGTCCATCGTTTTATTCGCCGCGTCTTCAGTACGAGTGATAACATAATTCAAACGCTCTTTAGCATCTGGAATATCTGCCGTAGCCAAATCATTGATGCGAGAATCAAGCTGAAAATTAGCTAAGGAGTCATGTAATTGACGCGTTAGTTTGCCTATTTCAGCAAATAATTCAGAATTAATTGGATTGTGTATTTCGGTTATCAACGCATCCGCTTTATCTTGCTGATCGTTTTCCAACAATTCAACCAAAGATTTAGCCTGTTCTAAAGAGATATGACCTACCATTGCTATATTCATGCAAAGTCCTTTCTACCTAAACCAAAATACTGCTAATTTCATTAAGCAATTAAAATGACTTAATAAAATTAAAAATTAACCTAGACGCTCGAAAATTTTATCTATTTTAGTTTTGAGCGTTCCTGCAGTAAATGGTTTAACAATATAGCCATTAACACCTGCTTGAGCAGCCATAATGATTTGCTCTTTTTTTGCTTCTGCTGTAATCAATAACACAGGGATATGAGCTAAGCTCGAATCAGCACGTATAGCTTTTAACAAATCTATACCTTGCATTCCTGGCATGTTCCAATCAGTTACCACAAAATCGAAATCACCATTTTGAAGCATAGGTAAAGCAGTACTGCCATCATCTGCTTCTTGAATATTTGTAAAACCCAAATCACGTAACAAATTTTTTACTATTCGTCTCATAGTTGAAAAATCATCAACTACCAGCACTTTCATATTTTTATCCAAGGCACCCTCCGGCGAAACATTCAATATTTAATTTACTATTAACTTAATTTAAAGTTAATAGTAAATTAAGTTAATAGTTATCTTACTCAATTTTGCCAAGATTGCATACGCGCTTTTAATCGATGCATTGCTTGGCTATGTATTTGGCTAACACGCGACTCACTAACATCAAGTACTTGACCAATTTCACGTAAATTTAGTTCTTCATCGTAATACAGAGACAGTACTAGAGCTTCTCGTTCAGGTAAAGTGCTAATACCTTCAGCAAGACCTTTTTTAAAGGTGCTATTCTCAATACTTTGATATGGATCATCGACATGACAGGTTTCATCAAATTTAAGTGCGTCTTCACTAACACTAAGGTCATCAATACCCAGTATTTTACCTGTGCTAACTTCATTTAAAATTTGATGATACTTATTTAATGATAGGTTAAGATTTTCAGCAACTTCTACATCAGTAACATCACGACCTAATTGATTTTCTAATTGCTTAATTGCCTCACTGACCATTCGGCTATTTTTATGAACAGAGCGGGGTGTCCAATCACCACGTCGCATTTCATCTAACATTGCTCCACGAATACGTATACCAGCAAAGGTTTCAAAGCTCGCACCTTTCGTATTATCAAAATTATTAGCAGCTTCAAATAAACCAATCATACCTGATTGAATTAAATCATCAACAAGAACACTTGCAGGTAAACGCGCCAACAAATGGTAAGCTATTCGTTTGACTAATACGCTATGCTGCTTAAGCAAAGCCGATTTATCCAGTTGATTGTTATAAGAACTAACTTTTAACACGTTCTACCATTCTTACTCAGATGAGGTAATTTCTCTAAATTTTTTATCATACTTTTTTAGGAAACAATTAAAATTAATAATCTAATAGCTGTTCAATAAAAAATTCTAAATGCCCTGAAGCTTGTTTGGGTACTGGCCAGTTAACTATGTCACTCGCTAATCCCTTAAATGCTTTTGCCGCAGGTGACTCAGGATACGCTTCTACGATAGCTTGTTGCTTACGTACTGATTTTCGAATATTTTCATCAAAAGGTACAACCGCAACTAACTCAAGTGCAACATCCAAAAACCTGTCTGTAACCTTAGTAAGCTTGGAAAAAAGTTGCTGCCCTTCTTTAGGGCTGCGAACCATATTAGCGATTACTTTAAATTTAAATACACCATGATCACGGTTCAATAATTTCATTAAGGCATAACAATCTGTTATAGAAGTGGGCTCATCACAAACAACGAGCATCACATCTTGTGCTGCTCGAGTAAAGCTAAGCACCATATCGGAAATACCAGCAGCGGTATCAACAATTAGCACATCAAATTGTGTTTGCATTTCACTAAACGCACGTATTAAACCGGCATGTTCTGATGGTGTTAAATCAACCATAGATTGAGAACCGGAAGTAGCAGGTATTATTTTGATATTACAAGGGCCTGTTATAATTATATCATCAAGCACGCATTCACCTGATAATACATGAGAAAGGTTTCGCTTTACTCGTAGGCCTAACATCACATCAACATTGGCCAAGCCTAAATCGGCATCTAATACTAAAACTCGTTTACCTAGTTGCCCTAATGCAATAGCGGTATTTAACGAAACATTGGTTTTACCAACCCCACCTTTACCCCCGGAAACTGCTATTACCTTAACTTTTTTTAAGTCCTGCATATTTCTTAAGCCGCTCGCTTGATCTACCATTTATTACTTCTTATATGACTTCTTTATTTCAATTAATAAAACTAGGATATAACTGCAGCCGGAGCTATTGGCATTGACCGCACTGTTGGCTGAGTAAAGCTAATTTCGTTGTTTGCTAACTTCATTGCCATTTTGTCTGCAAGCGTAACCAATTTCTCAGCATTTGCAACCTTAATATCTTCTGGAACTCTTTGGCCATCAGTAAGATAACCTATGGGCAAGCCATTTTGAATTGAAGTTGTAATAATTTCACCAATACTAACACTTTCATCAAGTTTAGTATAAATACAGCCAGATAAAGGAACCTTTTTAAAGCGAACGACATTTTCTTGCATTACTTGTTGCTGGCTATTTGCCGCTAACACTAAAAAATTACGAATTCTAAACCGTGTATTTGAAACTAAGTTAGCAAGATTTTCAGCTAGACGAATGTCTCTTTGTCCCATGCCAGCAGTATCAATTAACACTAATTTCTTTTTAGCATACTGCTGTAATAATGCATCTAACGCCTGTCTATCTTTAGCTAGGTTAACTTGGCAACCAATTATTTTTCCGTAAGTCGCTAATTGTTCAAAACCTGCAATTCGATAGGTATCCGTAGAAATTAGCGCAACCTGCTCATGACCATGTATTTGTGCAAAACGAGCGGCAAGTTTTGCAATAGTTGTTGTTTTCCCTACGCCTGTTGGCCCCACTAAAGCAACAACACCACCACGATGAATAATATCATTTTGAGTGGTATTAATTTGTTCACTAATCAAGTTTTTAGCATGCTGCCAAGCTTGTGCTTCATTAACTTGTGTTGGCACATAACCCGCAATTTGATCTGCTATTTGCTCATTTAAACCCAACGCTAATAAACGCGTAACTAATACTGCGCGTTGTGGATCTTTTTGTGCCATATCTTGCCACATCAAACCTGATACTTGATGTTCAAGCAATTGTCTAATGGAAGCCATTTCTTGCTGTATTTTTTCAAAACCCTGCTGACTGACATTAGCATCCAGGCTATTTTGTTGCTCAGACTTTTGGCTAGCCAACAGTTTTTTTGCCATGTGCTCGGCTTCAAATGAAGTATGTTCTTCTGACATTGGCGTACTTGCTGACTTTACTTCTTCAACTGAATCATAGGGAGCAGGAATAGTACCATCAGGATTTGAATGGCTTAATCTTTGGGTAAAACTGCGTAATTGCTTTTCAATATCATCATCGTGATTTACAGCTTGTTGAGTGCTTGTTTCCGTAGTTTCCTGTTGATTTTGTTTATCATCGCTTTGTTGGACTTGACGATTAAGTAATGCTGACAAACTATCCACTGGAGCATTTTCATTTGAAGAGGCATGAGGAATTTGCAAAGCACTTGTTTTGGCTTTATTTGATTGCGTTTGCGAAGACAAACCAATATTGACAACATCATTTGATACTTCACGTGTAGCTGCATTATCATCTTCACTATCAGGTGTTGCTTTAGCTATCGGCTGGCTATAATCAATTGCCGCCATTAATTCAACACCTTCTGGAATTTTTTTATTAGACATAATTACGGCATCAGCACCTAATTCGTCTTTAATTTGTGCTAATGCACTACGCATATCTTTGGCAACAAAACGTCTAATTTTCACAGTTTACCTCTCATATTTCAGTGACGAGTCACTAGTTGCGATGTAACTTATTACATGTCTCTTCGATACTCAAACCTTTTCTTGCTCGTTACTGATATTTACTGCCCTATGGCACTAACTATTTTAATTTGTTTGTCATCAGGAATTTCTTGATAAGAAATTACGCGTAAACTCGGTATAGTGTATTTTACAAATTTAGCTAGTACTGTTCGTAAAATTCCTGACGTTAATAATATTGGTGTATGGCCTAACATTTCCTGCTCCTGAGAACCTTCCGTTAATGATTTTTGTAAACGTTCTGCTAAACCAGGTTCAATCCCTGCACCATCATCACCGGCCATCTGCATTGACTGGTGCAACATTTGTTCCAACTCAGGCGCCAAGGTTATGACGGGTACTTCAACCGCCGGACCAACTAAATCTTGAATGATAAATTTTCGTATACTGATTCGCACCGCAGCGGTTAACACTTCAGCATCTTGACTCTTAGGGCCATACTCAACTAGCGTTTGTACGATGGAACGCATATCTCGAACAGCAACGCCTTCATTCATCAGGTTTTGCAGCACTTTAACTACCGTGCCGAGTGTTAATGTTTCAGGGATAAAGCCTTCCACCAGTTTAGGGTACGTTTTAGCGAGCATATCAAGTAAGTTTTGAACTTCTTCATGCCCTAACAATTGCGCTGCATTATTGGTTAGAATTTGACTTAAGTGTGTAGCTAAAACCGTTGCTGAATCTACCACGGTATAACCAAGCGTTTGAGCATGCTCACGTTGGTTCTGATTTATCCAAATAGCATCTAAGCCAAAAGCTGGATCTTTAGTCTCAACACCGTCTAACTTACCAAATACTTGCCCTGGATTAATGGCTAACTCTTGGTCATGTCTAATTTCGGCACTACCAATAGTCACGCCCATTAATGATATTTGATAACTGTTAGGATCTAGATCCAAATTATCACGTATATGTACTGCGGGAACTAAAAAGCCAAACTCTTGTGATAACTTTTTACGTACACCTTTTATACGACTAAGTAATTCACCCCCTTGGGCTTTATCAACCAAAGGAATCAATCTATATCCTATTTCCAAACCTATCACATCAACATGATTTACATCATCCCAATCAAGATCTTTTACTTCGTCTTCTTTTTGCTGAATTTGTACTTGCTCTTCTTGAGTAGTTTTTTCCAACGCTAGCGCTTTATCGACTTTACGCTGACCACCAAAATACGCTGCAGCAGCAATAATAGCGGAAAATAACAAGAAAACAAAATGTGGCATACCCGGTATAACGCCCATAACAAACATTACACAAGCGGCAATATATAATGACTTTTCTTGGCCAAGCTGTGAGCTTACTTGCTCACCCATGTCTTGGGCTGTATTTTGGCGTGTTACCACAATAGCAGTCGCAACAGAGAGTAATAAGCCTGGAATTTGCGCGACTAAACCGTCACCAATAGTCAGTAAGGTATAAATTTCAACCGCGCTATCAAAGCTTAAGTCATGCTGTACCATACCAATAATCAAGCCACCTACTACATTGATAAATAATATCAATATTCCAGCAATAGCATCACCTTTAACAAATTTACTAGCGCCGTCCATAGAACCATAAAAGTCAGCTTCACTTGTTACTTCAATACGCCTTTCTCTTGCTTGGTCTGCATTAATAAAACCAGCGTTTAAATCAGCATCAATTGCCATTTGCTTACCGGGCATAGCGTCAAGCGTAAAGCGAGCGGTTACTTCGGCTATTCGCCCAGCACCTTTTGTGACCACAACAAAGTTAATGATAATTAAGATCGCGAAGACCACTAAACCGACAGCATAATTACCACCAATAACGACAGAGCCAAAGGCTTCAATAACCTTCCCTGCGGCATCGGTTCCTTTATGCCCTTCCAATAACACTACCCGTGTACTAGCAACGTTGAGGGCTAGCCGCAAAATAGTGGCGATAAGGATAACAGACGGAAATGAGCCAAACTCCAGTGGCTTCAACGTATAAACAGTAATGAGCAGAACCACTAGCGATAAGGCTATATTAAAAGAAAATAGAAAATCTAGCAGCCATGAAGGCATAGGTAAAATAACCATACCCAAAGCTGCCATGACTAACAAAGGAGTTCCTAACCCAGAAATATGAGTGAGTTTCTTTTTATCGAATTGATTAAAATAGGCGAATAATTGCATTAATTACTACTAGCTCTTGATGAAGATATTTTGACGATAACACTTACCTTAAGCAAGAGCTATACCAGAAAAAGATAAATTAGTTATTAGTTATTAGTTACGAAGGCACCTTTGCAAGTAGTGAACTATTAATTTCGAGTAACAAGGAGCGTAACTCGTAATTTTTCTTACTCGTCACTGGCTTTAGTATTTAAATTCTTCAGGAATAGGTAACTCTTTCGCAACAGGGGTAGGCTTTTTAGCTCGACCTTTCTTATGTTCATTTAGTTGAAAAATAAATGCCAGCACTTGTGCTACGGCTGCATATAGCTCTTCTGGAATATCTTGATCAATTTCCGAGGTATAATATAGTGAGCGAGCTAATGCTGCTGACTGAACAATTTCAACATCATTTTCTTTGGCAATGGTTCGAATGTGCATAGCCATCTCATCAATACCTTTTGCAACAAGCTTTGGCGCACCTCCAACAGCAGCGTCATATTTTAATGCAATGCTATAATGGGTAGGGTTAGTAATAATAACATCGGAATTAGGCACCTCGCCCATCATTCTACGCTGAGACATTTCATACTGTGTTCGTTTTATACGCCCTTTTACTTCCGGATTGCCTTCAGTATTTTTATGCTCATCTTTAATTTCTTGCTTAGTCATTTTAAGCTGGCGTGTATGATTCCAAACCTGATATGGCGCATCTATAATCGCTATAAGGCCAATTGATAATGCCAAGGTTAAAAACATCCACAGCAACATATTAACAGCGTGCCCAAAGTTAGTTGGTATTACCTCTAAACTTAACCCTAATATTTGTTCAAACAACCCCGTTAATAATAAGAAGGCGACAATAAAAACAACAAAAAACTTTAAAATTGATTTAACTAATTCAACCCCAGCTTGAACACCAAACATACGTTTAAAACCTGCGACAGGAGATAACCGGCTAGCTTTAGGTGCCATAGCTCCCCATGAAAAACTCATTCCACCCAGTAATGTATTTCCAATAAAAGCAGCGATAAGAATAATAAAAAAAATCCATAGCATCGGCATGATAACCAAACTGACACCATGACCTACAACATTAAAAAGGGCATTAACATCCATGACTTCTTGACGATTGAGCGCAAACAAGCGCTTCATCATAAGAGACAAGCCTTTTACCAAAGAATCGCCCATCAAAAGCAGAGCAAATGCGCTGCCAACTAAGACAAACATGGTGCCCAAATCTTTTGAACGCGCTATTTGACCTTTTTTTCTGGCATCTGTTAGCTTTTTTGCTGTAGGTTCTTCGGTTTTGTCACCACTATCTGATTCAGCCATAGAGTATTACCTTTCATTAAGTTGCTTTAAGTGAATACCTTTAATCAAGTTGCCTTGCAGTCAATTAAATAACAACTAAAATCAAGTGCACGCTGCCACTGTAGCTCAAAATGAGTAAGAAAATTACCAAACGTTAGCCACATAATTAATAAACCTGCTAGCATGGTAATAGGAAAACCTATCGCAAAAATATTAAGTTGAGGAGCTGCACGAGTCATGACACCAAAAGAAAAATTAATTAATAACATGGCCGTTAACGGGGCAAGTGCAAGAGATAATGCTGTAGCAAACATCCAGCCGCCCCAAAGAACAATTTCTTTATATTTTAGGCTATAAAAGAGTTCACCACCTATAGGCATGGTATCAAAACTAGCGGCAATAAATTGTAAATAAGCTAAATGTCCATCCATCGCCCAAAACAATAAAGTTGATAAAATCAAAAAGAATTGACCAACAGCTGGGACATTCATTCCACTGGCGGGATCGACTAATGAAGCAAAACCTAACCCTGACTGCATAGCAATAATTTGTCCTGCTAAAGTAAAGGTATTAACCACCATAACAGTCAAAAAACCTAGCATTACACCAATAATAGTTTGTTGAGCTAATAATATCGCGGTATCTAGTGATAATAGATTTTCAATATTGGTCGGCGGTATTGCCGGCATTATAGTGATGGTAACCGTTACGCATAAAAATAATTTAACACGCGTTGGTATTGTGCGTGCGCCAAAACCTACCATGGTCATAATCAAGGCAGATATACGAGTAAAAGGTAGCATAAAATCAGCTAGGTATTGGTTAACAACTGACTCAGTAAACTCCATTAGCTCACCACACTTGGAATACTTTCAATTAACCGAAAAGTATAATCCATCAGTTTTTGAATTCCCCAGTGCCCACCATAAATAAGAGCAAGCAACGTGACAATGAGCCTAGGAAGAAAACTTAGTGTTTGTTCATTAATTGAAGTTGCTGCTTGGAAAACAGCAACAATTAGACCAACAAATAAGCTAGGTAAAATAACTGCACTAACTAGCATAATTACGAGTAATAAAGCATCTCTTAATATATCGACAAAAACTTCTGGTCCCATCTTACATTCTCTAATTCCGTATTTCTGTACTCAGTTATTTATACCTACACCACTTCAATATGCAGAATTCAGCGAGAATTAAAAGACTTATTGGCCTTTTACACTCGCCTATTGAAGTGGCTTGGGTATATAAGTTAGCATTTTTCTATCCACCCATACCATAACTTGTGGCGATAGTACCTATGACTAAATTCCAACCATCAACTAACACAAATAACATTAACTTAAACGGCAAGGAAACAATCATCGGCGATAGCATCATCATACCCATAGCCATTAAAATACTAGCCACAACTAAATCAATTATCAAAAAGGGAATGAATAGTATAAAACCTATTTGAAAAGCCGTTTTTAATTCACTGATAATAAAAGCAGGAATAATCACCGTCATTGGTAAATCAGCCGGTTTATCAACGGCTGTAAGACCTGCCATTGACGCTAATGTATCAAGATCTTTTAGTCGAGTTTGTTCCAGCATAAAGGTACGCAAGGGCACTTTACCTTTGCCTATCGCTTCTATAGATGTTAATTGGTCAGCTAAATAAGGTTGAATCGCACTCTCATCTATTTGATTATAAACTGGCGTCATAATAAAAAGTGTCATAAACAAAGTTAAACCAATAATAACTTGATTTGACGGCGTTTGTTGTAAACCAAAGGCTTGTCGCAATATCGCCATAACGACAACAATACGAGTAAAGGATGTCATCATTATCACAGCAGCTGGTATAAAGCTCAACGCTGTCATAAAGATTAGAATTTGCAAGGTAACTGAGTACTCTTGAGAGCCGTCGGCATTAGTACTCAACGTTAATGCCGACATTGAAAGCTCTTTCGCAAAGACGCCAAAACTTAATGTCGTTGCTATCAGTGTGAGTAAAGCGAATAAAACTATTTTTTTCATTGTTATGTATTATGTCTTTTTAGGTTTGAAATTAGTTTTTTTTAAAAAAGCTAATACATTGCCAGTAAACACTGATGTTCTTTCAGATTGGCTAGAGTCAATAGGCTCTTCAAGACTTTTAATTAAGGTTATTTGCTGTGAGGTAACACCTAACACTAACTGTTGGTCACCCACTTGTGCAACAATAAGTCGCTCTTTAACCCCTAATGATAAGCTTGCAACCACTTTTAACTGACCCGTAGGTTGTTGGGCCATGTTAAATTGCTTTAATACAAAAGCACTAATACCTATCAATGCTAACACCATCAACAAGGACAAAATCATGCTACCCACGTCGGTATTTGCCATTACATGTTTACCTACTTCAGGGATCTGTTTAACGAATAACGGATCAGTTATTATTACTTCAGCAGCCTGTTTACCACTTTTATTTTCACCTAGTTCCTCTTGGGCATAAGAATTACTTATTATACAAAACAAGAATAAAATAGTGAAAGAGCTTAAAAACTTAGTCATTACTTTAATTTTTTAATCCGCTCAACTTGACTAATAACGTCTGTTAAACGAATACCAAATTTGTCGTTAACTACCACTACTTCACCATGGGCGATTAGCGTACCATTAACAAGCACATCTAACGCTTCACCTGCGACTCTATCAAGCTCTACTACCGAGCCCTGATTAAGTTGTAGTAGATTTCTAATGCTGATATTACTCCGCCCCACTTCCATTGAGATGGTAACTGGAATATCTAAGATACTATCAAGCCGACGTTTTTCTTCACCCGTAATTGCTACATCATCATCAGTTAATTCTTCTAACTCAACCGTTTCAGCTTGTTCAGATCCTTTTGCAGCAGCTTGTTCATCTAACGCTTCATCCCACATACTCAGATCTTCATCATTATCATTACTCATACCGACTTGCCTCAACTCTCAATTTTTTATTATTACTATGTATATTCAATAATTAATCGGGTTTATTTAATAAAATCCGATTGTATATAGTTTAGAAATGATCATCTAACAGTTGCAATTCTGCATCACTGTCAAGGCGCTTACCCCCCTTAGTTAACACAGTTAGCTCTGATTTAACCGATTCAGGACGATCTATTCTTGACTCTATTTTCAGTGCAACATTATCTCGACTACGACCTAACTTCCCTCTAAAGCTGGGTAGGTCTTCAATTAACACTGTAATATGTTCAGGCATATCTATCGGAATAATATCGCCTACTTGTAGCGCCATCACTTGACTTAACGGTATATCGACTTCTAAAAATTTAGTATTAATATTAACAGATACATCCATAATTTCATCACGAAGTGCCTTAGACCAACGCATATCGGTATCTTCTTTATCACTTTGTACGCCAGCATCAAGTAATTCTCTGATGGGTTCAAGCATTGAATAAGGTAGTGCAATATGAAAATCGCCTCCTCCACCATCAAGTTCAATATGAAAAGAACTAATAACGACCACTTCTGTAGGGCTAACAATATTTGCCATAGAGGGGTTTACTTCTGAGTCAAGGTATTCAAAAGAAACATCCATTACTGGCGACCATGCTTCTTTATAATCTTCAAATATTAACTTCAGCAACATCTGAATGATACGACGTTCCGTTGGGGTAAATTCTCGTCCTTCTATTTTAGCGTGATAACGACCGTCGCCACCAAAAAAATTATCCACTAAAATAAAGACTAAACGTGCTTCCATGGTGATAAGTGCTGTTCCTTTTAAGGGACGAAAGCGCACCATATTCAAACTTGTTGGTACAAACAGTGTATGAATATACTCACCAAACTTGATCATTTGAATACCATTTATTGACACTTCTGCCGTGCGACGCATCATATTAAATAAACTAATACGCATGTGACGAGCAAAGCGTTCGTTGACCATTTCCAAGGTTGGCATTCGACCACGAACAATACGGTCTTGCGAAGAGAAATCATAGTCAGAGCTGCCGTCTTTTCGTTCAGCATCTTCTTCTACAACCTCTTCTTCTTCAACATCATCAACACCATGTAATAGCGCATCAATTTCGTCTTGCGATAGTAAATCACTCACTGGTCATTCTCTTTCTCTTTTTCACTTTATTTTAATTTAATGGCAATAGTAACGGTAATGTCTATTCTCTCGTTACGCGAAAATTATTACGCAAACCTTATTACTGCATGACAAAACCGGTAAATAAAACCTTTTCAATCGTTTTGTCACCGACAACCTCGCTCATCACTTTTTGAACGGCTGCTAACGATTGCTGTTTTAATGCTTCTTTGCCAGCGCTAGTAGATAAATCGTCCGCATTCGCTTGTGAAAAAACACCTAATAAAGTACTTTCAACCAATGGTATATGCATTTTAGCATTTTCTTCATTTTCACCGCCACGAACAAGTAACTGTACGCGAATTTCAACAAAACGGTCACGAGCAGCACCGGGCACGTTAAAACGAAATGGTCTGGGCATAGGCACATAAAGCGCAGTACCGACTTGAGCACCTTCCGATTTAGCCTTACTTTCTGAGCCAGAAGAATCACTATCTAATGCTGAATCAAGTTGTTCTTGAGTGGCACTATTACCTCCCATAAAAAAGAAAAAGCCACCACCAGCTGCGCTCAGTAAAACAACAACTGCAACTATAATCATAATCATTTTTTTCTTTTTGCCGCTGCCATCTCCGCTGCCATCTAACTCTAAATCATCTTCTTTACCTTTTTCTTTAGCCATTAGTACCCTCTATAATTCGGTTTAATCTATAGTGCCAAATATTATTATTAGATAATATCCTTGAATAGCATTCTAGCCAATGTGTTTCATCAACTTAATAGCATTTAACGTAATTTCTCTACTTTTATTTTATTTTAAGCGTAATAATCAACGGTAGCTGTTGAAGAATCAATCAGTTGTGCTGATAACGTATGCGCTACAACATCATTCGCCTCAGAAACATTAACAATTTCATTTTCTTTTTGACTATTGTACCCGGCTGTAGAACCCTCGTCATTGGCTGTTTGTTGTTCCACGTTAGCATCACCAACATCAACCCCTTGCTCTGCTAACAATTCTCTTAATTTATGCATATTTTGTTCTAATGCATCTTTTGTTTGTTGACTTTGCACAAGGAAGTTAACAACTGCCTGTTCACCTTGTAAATTAACCCGCACTTGCATATTACCTAACTCAGGTGGGTCAAGAGTAATATCAAATCGTTGCAGTTTTTGTGAAATCATTAACATCACTTTATCTTTAACTGCCTCAGTAAAGTCTTTACGAAACAATGAAATTGTTTCTTGATGAAGCTGTACGTTAGTTTTTTGACTTTGCGTGATTTCTGTTGCCGCACTTGGATTCGCATTTAGCATTTCAACCGACTGTCGCTCAGACTGTCGCTCAATTATCTCTTGCGGTGTTGCTGTTACTTTAGCGTTAATATTATTAAAATTTTCGGTGACAGAGCGCTCTCTTTTAACACCCGCAATAACTTCTCCTTCAACAAATACGTCATCTTCATTTTGACTTGTCAGCTGTTGTTGATTTTGTTCGTTTTTCATAGACAAGGATGCCGACAACTGCGCATTCTCGGCTTGTTTAGCCTGCACTTTGATCGCATCATCATGACTTAAATTATTTGTAACAGGTTGATTACTCACTGAAGCTGTTTTATTAACATTAAAATTAACGGTGTCATTAATCTTTGTTTCACTGCTTTGCGTTAATTCACTTTTTGTCAATTGTAGTTCAGACAAGCTTGATACTTTTTCATGTTGAATTTGTTTTGAGAGATTTTTTTGTTTTTCGATCGCTCCAACAGTTTTTTCCAGTGAGCTAACAGAATCTGATTGCCCTTGATTATTCAAATTAACCTGAGTGACAGTACTGGTACTTACCTCTTTATTTTCAGATAACTGTCCATTAATTAACGACTCTACCTGACCACTTTGATTGGATTCTTTTTTTCGAGCATCTTGAATAATTTTATCATTACTCACTTGAGCGTGATCTACCTTTATTTGCTGTGATATATTCGTTTTATCGCTGTTAGTATTGGTTAGTTTAACTTCAGTTGTTGATTCAGATTTCAGCTCAGGCCTTACGCTGTTATTTTCAATTGGGATAGTCAAAACTACTGGTGCTTCTGCTTTAGTAACATCTTTATTTCTCCCCTCAATTACTACCTCAACAGATGATTTAACGCCGACCAATTGCTCTTTAGCAGATATTACTTGCTCTGTATGTGTTGGTGCCACCGCCACGCCTACTCGATCATTCACCACAGCTTTAGCAACCGCTGATAACTCAGCAACCAAATTGCTAGCGTTTAATAAAAGCTGAGCTTCATCTTTATCTTTTTGCTCGACTATTTTTTGCTCTTCTAAAGGTTGTTCCGGCAAAGAAGGGTCAATTGACTGCTTAATTAAGGTATTATCCGCCTTAGTTAAGAATGACATTAACTGTTCTGATTCAAGCAAAGCTTTTTGGTCTATTTTATTGGGTTTTATTTCACCTTTATTGCTAGGTGTATCGCCAGGTGCGGCAACTTTTTGCACAATGGCTGCTAAGTCGCTTTCATCAATGGTGTCACTGTTTCTAACTAAGTTATCTGATTTATTCGTATTGAGCGTAGACTCACTTGGTGAGTTGATTTTTTTATCACTATCAACCGTTGTCATAACACTTTCAACGTTACTATTACTCTCAGTAGTCTTGTTTTTATTCCTGTGTAGGTCAATGTACTTTGAAAAATCATCTTTTGATGTGGTCGAATTAAAAGAGGTTAAATCACCTTTTAATTCAATGTTTTTCGAAACATTAACAGGTAATATATTGAGCTGTGGCATATTAATCCCAATCACTATAGTCGTAGGTATTTAGTCATTCATCGAGCTAGAATGTTTTTTAATTCTTTTTACTTAATAATAGATAAGCAAGAATCATTCCTTTACAGTTATCACTAAAAAGTTAGTAGCTCGATTTTCGTCGTAAAAATTGTTGTGTGGCTATTTCATCAAACATAGCTTGCTCTTTTTTATTTTCAACCTTTACTAAAGCAATACTTTCTTTCTTAGCAAGCATCTCAACAGCTTGTACTTTTTGTCTTTGTTTAAACCATAAGTTTTTACTTTGCTCAGCTAATGCTTTGGCTTGTTGCATAGCAATTTTTACTTGCTCAGAAGCATAATCAAGCTTACTAATAAAGGCATGATAGTGATTGTAAGTTGCACTATCTAAACCAACACTTGATCGTTCGCTTAATCGTTTCATATATTCTAAGCGATAATCTGCCACACTTTGCAGCCGAATTAAGTTTTGCTGATAGTCGTTTTCCGCACTACGTAAAGTATTAGCAGCTAGCTTTTCTTTAGATTGCTCAAATTTTAATAACGTTTCAAGTTGCTTATTTTTACTCGAAGCCATAATAATGTTTCCTTCGTGCTTTTTTGCCTATTTATATTAAAATTCTAATTAAAAGCTATTACCCAAATTACGCAGGTACATTTAAATTCATATCCACTTAGCTATTCGCTGTCGCCGCTGAAATAATTTCTTGCAATTGCTGTAAGCTCAAATCATACGGTATTACTTCTTGTATTTGTTGTTGTAAAAAAAAATTGATTACGGGTAAAACGTTAATCGCTTGATCAATTCTTGGATCATTTCCTTTGGTATAAGCGCCAATAGCAATGAGGTCTTTATTTTGTTGATAAACTGAATAAATTTGTTTTAGTTGTCGAGCAAGATCTTGGTGTTCTTTACTAGTCACCATAGGCATTACCCTAGAAATAGATCCTTCGATATCTACCGCAGGATAATGTCCTGCATCGGCTAATTCTCGAGATAATACAATATGACCATCTAAAATGGCTCGAGCAGCATCCGCAATAGGATCTTGTAGATCATCACCTTCTGTTAATACCGTATAAAAGGCAGTAATTGAACCTTGTCCTTCACTACCATTGCCCGCCCGTTCAACAAGCTGTGGTAATTTAGAAAATACCGAAGGTGGGTAACCTTTAGTTGCTGGTGGCTCACCAACGGCAAGTGCTATTTCTCGTTGAGCTTGTGCATAACGTGTTAATGAGTCTAGCAATAAAAGTACACTAAAACCTTTGTCGCGAAAGTATTCACTAATTTGAACTGCTGATTCACAGCCTTTTAGGCGCATTAAAGGCGAGTTATCAGCTGGGGCGGCAACCACTACTGAGCGAGATCTTCCTTCTTCACCGAGAATTTCTTCAATAAACTCTTTAACTTCTCTACCACGTTCCCCCACAAGACCAACTACGATCACATCGGCCGTCGTCCCCCTAGTCATCATACCCATTAATACACTTTTACCAACACCTGAACCAGCAAATAATCCCATTCGTTGACCTTTGCCGACCGTAATAAAACTATTAATAGCACGAACACCAACATCAAGTGGTTCAGTAATTGCGCGCCGAGATAAGGGGTTTATTGGGCGATGATCCGCGTGATACTCATCATCGGTTTTAATTGGGCCTTTACCATCAAGTGGTTTTCCTATGCCATTAATAACCCGCCCCAACAAATTCATCGACAAAGGTAAATGTAGCTTAGTTGACACAGGTAATACACGAGCACCAGGTAGAACGCCACGTAAACTTTCTTCAGGCATTAGGTAGGTTATCTCTTGGGCAAAGCCCACGATCTCGGCTAGTAAATCACCCTGAGCTGTTTCAACCAAACATTGGCTGCCGATAGGTGCTTTTACCCCTACCGCTTCCAGTGTTAAGCCAACAACACGAACCAATCGTCCTGCAACTGACTCTTTAAATGGGTGGATAAATTTCTGACAGTCTCTCAGTCGTTCACTGATGCGTAGGCTATCTACCATGTTGACCTTGTTCCTAAATTAACACCAATACGGCTGGAGGAGATAAATCATCTTGTGACCAGTATCATTCACCCTAACGACTGACTCGGTCTTGAGTCACTAGTCGAAGGTAAATTAATTTACCCAAGTCACTTCAAGAGGCGAGTTTATTGACTACAGAGTAAGCCCTGCATCTTGGAGTGGTTTGAGTATATATGTCATCAATTTGTCGAATGTTTATTGATGTAAAGCATCTTGCAAGAATGATTCCAAAACCTGCTTAAGACGTGATTTCATCTGTAAATCAATATTTGAGGTACTATTCTCTATTTGACAGCTACCTGGCGTTAGTTGTGGTGCGGGCAATAACCGCCAACCACTTTCTTTAATATGATGCTCACCGAATTGCTTTTCAACGTTTTTAATATCATCAGGATGCAAATGAATTTGTGTACTTGCTTCATTGCATGGCAAAGATTTGATGCCTGTGGCAATAGCAGCCATTAAAATATCTGGATTAGTTTTTGCTTCTTGTAGCACAACAGCTTCGGTTAGTTGTACCACTATATTCAATAACTGTTCTTCAACATTTTTTTCAACGCTAGCGAGAGGCTTATTAAGCTGCTCTATTAAGTTTTCCCACCTTTTACTTAAGCTATCAATCGCTTCTTTTCCTTGTGCTAAACCCTGCTCTTTACCTTCTTCTACTCCTTGAGATGTACCCTCAGTTATCCCTTGAACTTTACCCTCTTCATAACCTTTAGTAAAACCTTCTTCTTTACCTTGATTAAAGCCTTCTTCATGAGCAGCTTGTCTAATCACTTCTATTTCTTCGGCGGTCAGAGGCTCTGGCGCTAAAATATCTTCTTCTGGTGGCTCATACTGCCAGTTTTCTTTTTTACCTAAAGCATTAGTATGATTCACTTTCTCGGTGCTAGGTTTTACTTGCACATTAGGCAATGACCAAACATCAAGCTCTTCTTGTTGAGCCGTTTTAATAATACGAACTGGCGCTTTACTCATTTGCAAAAACCTTATTTATCACTAGCCATAGATAGAAAAGTGGTGAGTTGGGAGCTGACTCGTGATCCACTGCTATATTTAAAATACCTAATGTAGATTGATATGTAGCTTGAATTTTAGTCTGACAAGGGGCAATAAATAGCCTCTACATTAGGTATCATGCCAATCACATTAAGTGTGTGATCATCTCTACTGGTTAAAGTGACCAACCACTTAGTTATTTAATTAATTAATTTACAAAAACTCATCACCACCACCACCACCACCAAGCATAATTTCTCCGGCGTCAGATAATCGTTGGGCAACTGCAAGAATCTCTTTTTGTGCTGCTTCAACTTCACTAATACGTACAGGCCCCATAGCTTCAAGGTCATCTACCAACATCTCGGCAGCACGTTTAGACATATTACCAAGAATTTTATCTTTCAGTGCTTCGTCTGTACCTTTAATCGCCTTCATTAGAGAATCTTGTTGTACTTCACGCAGTATCGCTTGTATGCCCCTGTCATCAACATCAACTAAATTGTCAAATACAAACATTAAATCTTGAATTTGTTGACTCATTTCTTCATCACTTTCTCGAATAGCATCCATTAGTATGCCTTCAACGTTAGTGTCTAAGTAGTTCATTATATCGGCTGCCGCTTTTAATCCACCCATTTTTGCCGCTTGTGCGCCTGCTTGCCCAGCAAACTGTTTCTCCATGATCTCATTTAATTCTTGTAAAGCCGCAGGTTGCACTTCTTCTAAGTTAGCAATGCGCATCATTAAATCTAAACGTACTTTATCAGGAAATTGACCCATAATTTCAGCCGATTGCTCAGCATCTAAATACGATAATACAATGGTTTGAATTTGTGGATGTTCATTACGAATAATATTTGCCACTTGTTTAGAATCCATCCATTTTAATGAATCTAACCCTTTAGCACCACTCCCCATAACAATTTGATCAATCAGGTTACCTGCTTTATCTTCACCTAATGCAGCGGTTAAAGCTTTACGTATAAACTCTTCACTTTGAAACCCAATCGTAGAAAAATTTTGAATCTCATGAATAAACTGTTTATGCACAGCCGTAATTTTTTCTTGGGTAAAGTCATCCATTCCAGCCATGACCGTACCGACTTGCTGAACTTGCTTTGGCTCAAGATGTTTTAAAATCTGCGCTGCATCTTCTTCTGACAAACTGAGTAATAAAATAGCCGCTTTTTCTTTGCCATCTAATTTCTCAATATCAAAGCCTGATGGAGTTGCAGATAATTCACCTATTTCTGTTTCATCACTCATCTTCGTTCAACCAACTTTTAACTACTTGCGACGATAATTCTGGTTCATTAGCCACTAGTGCTCGAACCGCTTTTAAAACATCTTCATCACGGTGAAGATCAGGTAATTGTAAGCTGCCATCAGGTGCAAAACCAACATTATTTGCATCAAAATCAGAGGTTAGCATGTCCATAGTTTCATCACCTAAGTCAATATGGCTATCAAGAGATTTATCTCCATAATCTTCTGGTGTTTGATCTGGGTATATTAATCGTTTTAACATAGGACGGACAACAGCAACAATTAGAACGATAATTACGAGTGCACCCATCACTAATTTAAGTAATTTGACAAACCAAGGTTTCTCCCATATTGGCACTGCAGCTACGGCAGCAAAGTTTGCGCGAGTAAAAGGAATAGTCACTACCTCTAAAACATCGCCACGTTGTAAGTCAAATCCAATACTACCTTGTAATAATCGTCGTATAGCAGCAATTTCGGAGACACTTCTTGGCTCTTTTGCTACAGCAGTCGCAGCACCTTCAACTTCACTGTCTGTATTTGCGGGAGTTTGTGTAGGGCTATTGACGTAATCAAGCGCCACTGAAACACTAACTCGACGAATAACCGCACTTTGCTGTTTAGTGTGGCTAATAGCTTCGTCAAGTTCATAGTTTTTAGTTGACTCTGAATGCTTCCTACTCGGCATTGACCGTTTTTTCATCGCTTTCGCATTTTCAGGAATATTTGACTCTAACGGCGGTTGGTTACTTAATGCACCGGGAATACCCCCTAACATACCACCAATAGAGTTATCTTCAACTTTCATTTCACTGCGCAAAGCTGGCAAGTCTGCATTATAACGACGTTCGGTTTCTTCGGTGTGAGTAAAGTCCATATTGACATCAACTTGCGCAGTATAATTGCCTAACCCAACGATAGGAATAAGAATTGTATCAATTTTATCCATATATTCTTGTTCACGTTTTTGCTCAAGATCAAATTCATTACGTGAGCGAGACGAAATAGAATTTTGGCTACCCGAATTAAGTAGACGTCCATTTTGATCCGTAACGGTGACACGGTTAGGACTTAATCCTTGAACTGCTGAAGCGATAATATCAACCACAGCGTCCACTTCTTCTGCGGATAATATTCGGCCACGCTGCATAGTTAACACAACCGTTGCAGATGGATTTTTTTCACGGCGAGCAAAAATATTTTCTTTTGGAATAGCAAGCAAAATCTTAGCACGGGAAATACTTTGTAATTGTTCAATAGTATTGGCAAGTTGTAATTCTCGACCATATTTTAGTCGCTCTCTTTCCATACGCTGACTTACACCAAAGCCCATATCTTTCATAAGAATGTCATTGCCTTGCGAGGGTTCGTTTGTTAATCCTTCACGGGCTAAAAGTAATTTGATGTTTTGATATTCACTGGTTGGAACAGAAATAGTATTGTTTTCTTGACGATATTCAACTTTATTTGCATCAAGAATATCTAATGTTTTAATTAACTGTTCAGTAGGTAACTTTGATAAAAGGCGATAATCAGGTTCATTGGCAAGTATTATAACGAAAACAGCAATAGCTAAACAAATTGCTAAAGCAACCACTAAGGTGAGTTGGCGTAATATATCCACATTGCCTAGCTTAGCTGCAAAACCTGATTTTTGTTCTTCTATAGCGCTATTGTCGCCTGAATCACTAGCAATCATTTCACCGCTATCGGTTGCTACCATTGAACTTGTTTCAGCCACTTTACTTCTCCGCTTAGTGCTTTATTTTATTTGTCACTTTTATACTGGCATACTCATTATTTCTTTGTATGCCTCTACAAACTTATTACGAACCTGTATTGTAGCATCTAATGCGATACCAGACTTACTTGAAGCAATCATAACTTCCGCTAAGGTAACACTTCGGTCACCCATTTCAAATGCCATTTTTTTTGCACCACTATCTTGTGCTAACTCATTAACCGTTTTTAAAGCATCTGTAAGTAAATTACCAAAGTCATTACTTGAATTGTTAACTTGTCCTATTGGGTTTGTACCTGACATACCCGGTATATCACCACCTACAGCAGGTAGTTTATTTCCCGTAGCTTGAAGAGACATACTTTGCATTTGTGCAAATAAAGAATTAGTTTTAATATCCATGATGGGCTCGCTTGTGTCAATTTTTTGCTAAAGAAGCAGTAATAACTATTGATAACTATTTTGATTTTGCAAGCATTATGCCAACAACAAGATCAGCGACGAGTAAAAAAATAGTCAGTTGCATATAAAAACAAAGAGCCAAAGGTGATATCAATCAACTTTGGCTCAAAAATTTTAACTAATACTGTTTCAATTAATACTGGTTTAGCCCAAAACTACCAACTAACCAAAAGCAATTGACTCTTCGCAAGAAGTGTTTATGCCGGTATTTGAATACCGCAGTCACGCATGCTAGCAATTTTATAGCGTAAAGTGCGCGGACTAATACCTAAGCGTTCAGCCACTTCTTTTCGACTGCCATGACAAGCTTGTAAAGTATCTAATATTATTTGATGCTCTTGTATTTTTAATTCACTGCCTAACTTATCATCTGTTGTTACTGGTTGTTCAACTTCAATGACACAGGCCGTTTCAAAGTTTTCAATCATCAAGTCACTGGCATCAATAATGTGATTACTGTGTAAAATGAGCGATCTTTGAATAACATTATCAAGCTCACGTACATTACCCGGCCAACTATATGCATTCAATTTACTTCGCGCCGCAGGGCTAAATTCTGCTAACTGTTCGCCACTTTTTTGACAATAACTGGCGACTAAATGTTTCGCTAAAGGCATTATATCATCAACTCTATCCGCTAATGGCAACCAAGTCAGTGGAAAAACATTTAATCGATAGTATAAGTCTTCTCTAAAGTCGCCTTTGCTCACCGCTTCTTTCAGGTTACGGTTGCTAGTTGCAATAACCCGTACGTCAAGATGAATTGTTTTTCTACCGCCTAACCGCTCAACTTCTCGTTCTTGTAAAACCCGTAAAATTTTGGCTTGTAGACTTAAATCCATTTCGGTTATTTCATCTAGTAATATTGTGCCACCTTGAGCTTGTTCAAACTTACCAGGACACGCCTGAATGGCGCCAGTAAAAGCCCCTTTTTCATAGCCAAATAAAGTTGCTTCTAACATGTTTTCTGGAATGGCAGCACAGTTAATGGCAATAAATGGTTTTTTAGCACGTGGAGAATTATGATGAACATATTGCGCTAATACTTCTTTACCTGAGCCACTCGGTCCAAGCACCATTACTGACGCTTCTGTGGTAGCCACTTTACGTGCTAAGTTTAATAATTCAATACTGTGCTTATCTGCAACAATAGGTGTGTTTTTGTTCACTTGTAACGGGGGAATATATTGACTAACCATATTCAACAAAACTTCAGGCGCAAACGGCTTGGCAATATAATTACAAGCGCCATATTTCATCGCTTGAACGGCATCATCAATAGTGCCATAGGCAGTCATTAATAATACGGGTAAATTCTGCTGCTGTTTTTTAATGTTTTTTAACAATGATAAACCTGACATACCACCCATTTGCACATCACTTACCACCAAATCAACAGACTGATTTTTTAATAATAACAAAGCAGCTTCTCCAGAATCAGCTTCAATACATTGATAATCTGCTAACGTCAGGGTATCAATTAATGCCTCGCGCAAACCAGCATCATCTTCAACAACGAGTATTTTATGAATGTTCATTGTGCTTCTCCTGAATACTTTCTTAATTAATTGATGAAGTTTTTACTTGTTCCATTCTTTCTGGCTCTAGCAGGGGTAACTTTATACAGAAATGAGCACCTTCTCCTGCTTGGCTTAAATAACTAACTTCACCTTGATGCGCCTCAACAACCGACTTCACTACAGCTAGACCTAGCCCTGTACCCTTGCTACTTGAGGTATAAAAAGGTTCGAATATTTTTTTAATATCACCACTATTAATACCTGGACCATTATCTTTAACACTGATATATACTGAATTTTTATTGCTATAAACTTGAATGTTTATGACAGGTTGCTCAATGGTTACAGCGGCGATAGCTTGCAAAGCATTATGCGCTAAATTTTGTATTGCCCCTGTTAACGCATTTTTATTGCCTAGAATTTGATAGTCAACAGTGGTCAAGTGTAAGTTTACTTGGGTATTTCCTTTGGTTATTAATGCATCCATTGCTTGAATAGCATCATTAATTAATTCATTCACTGACAATGATGAAACCACTTGCTCATTACCACTTTTAGAAAACAACAACATATCATTTATTTGTTGTTCTAAATCTCGTAGTCGTGCACTCAATTTTTCTTGAAAGGTTCCACGAGCTGACTCCGATAGTTTTCTATTGGATAAGTTAGCACTATATAACATGGCAGCCGAAAGCGGTGTACGAATTTGGTGTGCTAACGTTGATACCATACGACCTAAAGATGAAAGTCGTTGCATTTGCCCTACTTTATCTTGTAATAAACGTGTTTCAGTTAAATCAGTGATCATAATTAACTGCCCAGGTTGATCCCCCAAACTAGTAATTTCTAACTTAACCCGGCGACCATCGTTTAATGAAACTTCATGCCAATCATCTGCCCTTGGTTTAAATGAACGCGCAATAACACTAAACCAAAGCTGACCTAATATTGGCTCTTCAAGTAATTTTCTAGCCACTTTATTAATTTTAACGACAACACCATTACCATCAAGCATTACCAATCCTGTTGGCATCATTTCAATTAGCTGATCAGCCATTTGCTCTTGTTTTAGGCTAGTACCTAATAAATTCTCTGGTGAGGTTTGACTTGATTGTTCTAGAGCTTGATTTTGTGTCATCTTAACGGTGTTGTTTTTTGGCGTTTTTATTTGAGATAATTGGGCACGTAGAGACGCTAATTCACCAGGAAAAGCTTCTGTTTGTAGTAACACTCCCTCCCCTATTAACGAGCGGGTATTTAAAGGAATATTAACTGGGTTAAAACCATTATTAGCAATAAAGTGCTGTGCTAGTGTCATAAAACCAAAGTCCAAATAAAATTTATTTAACCTTGATTAAGCATTTTACATGCCATGATTTTTAATTTAGATTTCAGTTGGTTATATGTGGTGCCATCACGATTCTTTGTCAAATTATTGGCTATAAATTGCAAGCATTTAGTTTCGACTTTCGAAACAACCATATTGAGGGTATAAGAGTTTTGCAACTAGAAACATTTTTTACTGACCACGTTTCATTTGAATCTGAGTTTATTTAAACTGTATATTTATGCTGGTTTTTGTAAACTATATTTACGCATTTTTTCAACCAAGGTCGTTCTTCTCATTCCTAGAGTTTCCGCTGCTCTTGCGACAACATAATCATGTTTAACTAAAGATTGTGAAATTAGAGAAACTTCTAAGTCAGCTAAATGCTCTTTTAAAATTAAGCCGTTACTGGGTAAAATATTCGTAGCTGAGCTATGTTGAGCTACGTCAATAGCTTCATCTTCAACTGCTTCATCTTCGTCGACGAAATCAGCGCCTGAAAACAGTTCATTAATTAGATCCTGTTCTTGTAACTCTTCAGGATATTCCGGCGTATACTCTTCTACATCAATGTGCTGATATTTTGGTGGCAGCTCTGCAACATCAACAATTTGATCTCCAAACATAATTAGCATACGTTCAATAAGGTTTGATAATTCACGAACATTTCCCGCCCACTGATGTTCCATTAACGACTCAATAGCTTTCTCAGTAAAACGCACTGTTCTCTCTTGCTCATGCTCAAAGCGAGTTAATAACTCCTTTAGCAATAACGGGATGTCCTCTTTACGTTCCCGTAAGGCTGGCGTTTCAATAGGAAAAACATTTAAGCGGTAATAAAGGTCTTCACGAAAACTTCCCTCTTTTATCATTTCTTCAAGATTTTGATGAGTAGCTGCAATAATACGTACATCCGCTTTAATGCTTTTACTACCACCAACACGCTCAAAAGTACGCTCTTGCAATACCCGTAATAATTTAACTTGCATGGGTTGCGGCATATCGCCTATTTCATCTAAAAATAATGTGCCGCCTTCGGCTAATTCAAAGCGACCTTTACGCGTGGAAATAGCGCCGGTAAAAGCACCTTTTTCATGGCCAAATAGTTCACTTTCTAACAATTCTGCAGGAATAGCACCACAGTTAACAGGCACAAATGTTCTTTTGGCGCGTGATGATAAGTTATGAATATTTCGGGCTACCACTTCTTTACCTGTTCCAGACTCTCCGAGCACGAGTACGGTAGCGGGTGTTTTGGCCACTTGTTCAATTAAATAACGAACTTCACTCATTGGTTTACTCGTGCCAACTAACGAACGAAATAAAAAACTAGAGCTAAGGTGAGAACCGCTTCGAGGTAATTTATTATGGTATTGATGACAGTGGTGAATTAGCTCAGTTAACTGTGCATAGTTAAGCACAGTAGCAAGGCTGCCAAGAACATTCACGTAACTGTTTAACATACTAGCGTCAACAACATCATGTAATAAAAAAGGAACTTTTGGATTATCTTTAACTATTTTTACTATTGACGAAGATAGTTCACCCGTAAGTATTACCGTTAGTAAATGCTGACTTTCATTAAAAAATTGAGTAATTTGAACTGGTGAACATTGAAAAAAACGTTCACCAACAAAAGACAATACCGTTGCCAGTTGATGAGCTCTAGCAACATCAATATCAACCACAAGAATTTGTTTGTGACCATGTACGTTAGAGATATTTGAGCTTTGTGGCATAAGTAAGTCTTTGATAAATGCAAATTTAGTTATTATTTTAGCTATTAGTGATAATTTATCAACAAAAATTTGACGGTTTACAATAGATAAATGCCAGTATTTTGACTTGTTTAGTGTTTATCTCTAATAAAACGAACGAATAAAATAAAGAATGGTTACTAAGCTTACAGTGGTAGCTATGCTTGAAAAAAATATCAAATTTACATTAAAGTAAAAATGAATAGGTCCGATATAAATACTACCTATACATAAATAGTACCGATACATAAATACAGTTAACAAATATTGGCGGTATTATTTAAAAATGATAAATCAGCATTGTATAAGCAAGTTGCACAACTAGAGTCAGATTTAGATTGCATAAATGGCACAAGGTAGTTTTTTAGCTGAAAACATCATCATAAATTAAGTAACCACAGCAATGATGAGCCATGCTAGTGTTATATCTCAGTTAATATTAAAGCTGTTGGAATAAGAGGCTAAGCCCCCTTCTTACCCAATTTAGGTTCTATTTACACAATAAACCTATCAATATTACCGTCAAATAAACATTTGGCACAAATTATGAATGACTTATTTAAACTTATAAAAATAAATGGAAATAAAATGCTAGTATTAAATGGCAGTGCTGAATATATGTTAACAAGTGGCGAAAAAATCAAAGGCAATAGACACGGATTCAATATATTTGTAAAACATGATGATTTAAATTCTCAATTAAAAAACATTGAAAAACACCTTGTTGCTAAAGGCTGGGATAATATAGACATTACCGATAATGGTCTTATTAAAAGTATTGAAGGTTTAAATCATTCTGTGTTAATTGACGCATTTAAAAAAGCGCAGAGTGAGGGGCTATCTGTTGTTGTTAATAATACTGCAATGTAAAATAATTAACCCAACAATGAAGTACTAACTAATTAACCGTCATAAAGGGCAAAATCAATCTTGCTTAAAATGACAAAACTATATTTTATATATAACGCTTAAATAGGTGTTATTGTTTTTGGAGTAGATAATGGCTCATTTATCATTAAAAAAATACCAGCAAACAACAATAAGCAATGCCGGAGAAGCTTCACCATATCGCCTTGTAGCAATGTTATTTCAAAAAATACTTGATAACATAGCAACGGCTAAAGGTGCTATCTCTCAAAAAGACTATGCTAAAAAAGGCGAGCAAATATCTAATGCAATTGCCATTCTGGGGGTATTAGAAGGTTCACTAGATCATGAACAAGGCGGTGAGATTTCAAGTAATTTATCCGCATTATACAATTTTTGCTCAACAAAATTGTTTGAAGCTAACTCCAATAGTGATATTGAATTACTCAATGAAATAGCACAGATCATTATTCCTATAAAGTCAGGTTGGGATGCAATTCCACTAGAAAAACAAGGTAAAGTGAGTTTTTAATGTCTAGCAACCTAAAGACTAACCTTAAGGCCATCAACGAACTGTCGCGACTATTACTGTCGCAACTTGATGTTCGAATGAAAAATACTGAGAGTGATAAGGCTCAACAAACTTTAACGGTAGCTTATCCAGAGACTGCCGAAAATAGTCAATATACAGATGAACAGCTGGCAAGTTTAGTAACAGAACGTCAAAAACTTATTAACCAACTATTTGAAATGCATACGCAAGAGCAACTTAGTGTAGAACAATCGCTTATCAATGAAATGGTCTCTCTTGATAAGCAATTAACATCAAAATCTCAGCGTAATAAACAAGTGCTTGCCGCACAAATTTTAAAATTAAAGAAAATTAAGAAAGCAACCCATCTCTATCAGAAGTATTAAATCATAATGATTAAAGTAACCTATACTTAGCCTAATATTTAGACAAAGATAGTGTTGAGGTTATTATGTCTGTTTCTAACCCACTGATTGCAAGTTTTGATATAGCACATACTCTGCCTAAAAAAGGCACATTGCTTCCTAAAAAATTACCATTAAAACCTGAGCTAAGCAGCTTTACTACTGATATGGTAACAATTTCAAGATTAGGCTTAGAGAAACAGCAAAAAGAAATATTCATTGAATCATCAAGAAAAATTGAAGATATTGCCAATGAGGTGATCAGAGTAAGTTCAACTATTGGTAAAGTAAAAGTTGTTGAGAACCTAACTCATAGTCAAGCGACTAACCTATATAATAAAATAGCTTCATTACTTTAAGTTTTTTAAAAGACATTTTGAATAAATAAAACTAAAATGCGCTTTGCTATGGTGCCAACATCGATGACGATATAATTATAATTATTAGGTAACAATATGATAATATTTATACCTAAAGTTGTTGTTTAATAACTTTAAAGAATTATAGGATTGAATGGAATGTTATCGTTAATTGGCCGTAAAAAAAAATTACTTGAAAACGATAT
>Ga0105358_10000130_pt1 | contig 31680 bp, 29 predicted proteins | sample GOMGulsemesocosm_5_FD_83509 | JGI IMG/M metagenome (GOLD analysis project Ga0105358, IMG submission 83509) | Methane-oxidizing microbial communities from mesocosms in the Gulf of Mexico - GOM15C Gulf of Mexico | ecosystem: Environmental > Aquatic > Marine > Cold seeps | place: Gulf of Mexico... | reverse complement strand
GCGGGGTGGCTGGCATGGAAATTATCGGAGTGGTTAAGCTTGCCGATGCTCTGGATGCCATTTAGTAGAGATGAATTAGGCGTCTAGCCTAAATCATCAAAAGCTTGCAGTAGAGATGAATTAGGCGTCTAGCCTAAATCATCAAAAGATTGTAGTAGAGATGAATTAGGCGTTTAGCCTAAATCATCAAAAGATTGTAATAGAGATGAATTAGGCGTTTAGCCTAAATCATCAAAAGATTGTAGTAGAGATGAATTAGGCGTTTAGCCTAAATCATCAAAAGCTTGTAGTAGAGATGAATTAGGCGTTTAGCCTAAATCATCAAAAGCTTGTAGTAGAGATGAATTAGGCGTTTAGCCTAAATCATCAAAAGCTTGTAGTAGAGATGAATTAGGCGTCTAGCCTAAATTATCAAAAGATTGTAGTGGAGATGAATTAGGCGTCTAGCCTAAATCATCAAAAGATTGTAGTAGAGGTGAATCAGGCTTCTAGCCTAAATCATCAAAGGCTTAATGCCCCATCGCTTGCTGTGGGCTGTTATTTCCTTTGCAATGAATCGTGAGTCAGCTGGTGTAACTCGCGTTCCATTAGGCTAGCGTCTCCTAGGTTCAGTTCTAAAAGACGGCGTAAATGACTAGTGCTCTCAAGATCAATATTTTCGAGTCTGAAATGCAGTAAGTCTACATCTCGCTTCACTAATGTCGCCAGTATTTCAATTTTGGTAGTGCTTAATAGCTCAATGGACAGGCTGGCGTTTTGGCCAATACTAATGTCAATTAACTGAGTGGCTTGTACTAGGGCACCCGTCAGGCAGATATCAACAAGCTGTGCTTGGTACAGCACTTGATTGTAGTTGATAGTACATAATCCATCAAACTCTATACGTGAAAAATGACGTCTCTCTGATGTTTTGTCAGTCAAAATATTCTCCTTGGGAAAATCCGCGGCAATAAAATCATAGTCCCTTGCAATTGACTATATCACTATCTGAGAGCCCAGCATAACTACGGCATTTGATAATACGGGGTTAACAATTGATCTACGCCCAAAAAGGATGTGGTATTGCGGCTACACTCAATAATTTGGCGGTAAAAATCGGCTCAAGATGCATGTTTAGAGTGATAAACCTACTATTGCGGCAGATTTTAGCTAACTTTTGCTTTCAACCTTTTGCGCTGCTCTCTCAGGCGTGGGGCACGCTGTGTGGGTATTTTAGTTGTCATAGCAAAAAAAGTGCATTGAGGGTGTTCGTTCGCTGTTTTAGTGCTGCTGCTGTCTTCGCTTGGGGCACTGCTAAGTATCTATATTTATTACTAGTAATAGCGAAAAGAGAGCGAGCTAAAAAAGTAGCGGATATTAGAGGGGATGTTAATTGCAGACACTAACATTCAAAAATATAAGTGTCTGCAGCAGCATTTAGCCGATGCGCTTGTACTTTATGCGCTCAGGCTGGTGGTCTTTACCAAAACGCTTCTTGAAATCTTCAGCGTATTCAGTGTAGTTACCTGTAAAGAAGTTAACTTTAGAGTCTCCTTCATAGGCGATCATGTGCGTACAGATGCGATCAAGGAACCAGCGATCGTGGGAGATGACTACCGCGCAACCAGGGAAGGCTAGTAGCGCTTCTTCAAGGGCACGTAATGTCTCAATATCCAAATCGTTGGTCGGCTCATCAAGCAACAATACATTGCCACCGGTTTTGATTAGCTTAGCTAAGTGCAAGCGGTTACGCTCACCACCGGATAAGTCGCCGACACGCTTTTGCTGATCTGAGCCTTTAAAGTTAAAGCGTCCACAGTAGGCCCGAGAAGGGGTAGTGTAATTACCGATAGTAATTACGTCTTGGCCATCAGAAAGCTCTTCCCAAACCGTTTTATCATCGTTTAAGTTGCGTGATTGGTCAACGTATGAAAGCTTCACGCTCTCGCCGATCTTAATCTCACCGCTATCCACGCTCTCTTCACCGGTAATCATCTTGAACAGGGTTGATTTACCCGCACCATTACCACCGATAATGCCAACAATTGCACCTTGTGGAATGGTTATGTTCATGTCTTCAAAGAGGATCTTGTCACCAAACGACTTGCTGGCATTGGTGATCTCAATGACTTGATCACCGAGTCGAGGTCCAGGTGGGATGTACAGCTCTTGCGTCTCGTTGCGCGCTTGGAACTCTCTAGAGTTCATTTCTTCAAACTGGCGTAAACGTGCTTTGGACTTAGATTGACGACCTTTTTGCCCTTGTTTAACCCATTCAAGTTCTGAGGCAACCGCTTTGTTATGTGCCGCTTCCGACTTAGCTTCTTGAGCTAAACGCTGATCTTTCTGCTCAAGCCATGAAGAGTAGTTGCCCTCATAGGGGATACCTTGGCCGCGATCGAGTTCTAAAATCCATCCCGCGGCATTGTCGAGGAAGTATCTATCGTGGGTAATCGCCACCACTGTTCCAGCGTATTCTTGCAAGAAGCGCTCGATCCAAGCGATAGATTCAGCGTCCAAGTGGTTGGTAGGCTCATCGAGTAGCAACATGTCGGGTTTATCTAACAATAAACGACAAAGGGCAACACGGCGACGCTCACCACCGGATAAATGCTTAACTTCTGCATCCCAAGGCGGTAGGCGCATTGCATCGGCAGCGCGTTCTAGCATGAGTTGCAAGTTGTGTCCGTCTTTGGCTTCGATAAGATTTTCGAATCTCGCCTGTTGTTTGGCGAGTTCGTCAAAATCCGCATCGGGTTCGGCGTAAGCTGCATAGACAGCATCTAGGCCAGCGAGTGCGTCTTTTACATCAGCGACTGACTCTTCTATGATTTCCTTGACGGTTTTGCTGTCATCTAATTGTGGCTCTTGCGGTAAGTAGCCAACCTTAATACCCGGCATTGGCTGTGCTTCACCAATGATGTCGGTGTCTAGTCCCGCCATGATGCGTAGTAATGTTGATTTACCAGAACCGTTTAAGCCCAATACACCGATTTTGGCGCCGGGGAAAAATGAGAGAGAAATATCTTTTAAAATTTGGCGCTTAGGGGGAACGATTTTCCCGACGCGGTTCATGCTATAGACGTATTGAGCCATGATGTGTGCCCTGTTGGTTATGAGGCCTCGGTAAAACATACCCGAAGGTAATGATAACGGCACTCGATAATACGGCGATTAAAAATCGGTTTAATAACGATGAATTAAGCGGTGCTTAAATCATCCTAGATGCTCATTTACTTTAGTAATACCCATGATGGCGGGCACACTGACTGCGCAATTTCGTCGAATTTTGCCTAGTATTATCTTCGCTTGTTATGTTTTACCGTGATCTCTGTGTTATTTAAGCTGTTTTCGGAGTGAAATTGCTTTCTAAATAATTGATGATATCTTTGGATTCGTACATCCAAGTAACTTGTCCATCTGCTTGCTCGATACGCAGACAAGGTGTTTTTATGCGACCGCCTTGCTCTTCTAAATCACTGCGGTGCCGCTGATCACCTTTGGCGTCGCGAAGTTCAACATTCAGTGATAAACGCTTCATGGAGCGACGTACTTTGACGCAAAAAGGGCAAGCGGCAAATTGATACAGTGCCAGTTTTCCGGTGGCGCTGTCGATGTGTTTTTGCTCTGCATCTGCTCTGATTAGTCCCTTAGGCGTGGTTAAAAAATCAATGCAAAGAATGATACGGCCAAGTAGCCAGCGAATCGCTTTCATGTTCTGTCTCTTTTGTTTCGAAGGGGTGAGCAAACAGTGAACAAGTGCAAAACGCCTCTTCGCTGTTTCCTGAGTTTAATTGGCGGCTATTTTAGCCTAAATCTCATGGCGGTTACATCTTTTTAGAAGACTGCGTGTGTACATTGAATTTTCTCATGAGAAAAAGCCGGAATATAGCTAAAAAGATGCAAAAACAGCCAAAAAAAGACCAATAATGTCGAGATTAGTGTTATCAGATCGCTGCAACTGAGTATAATGTGCAGCCTTAATCAACAGTAAAGAAGCTGTTGGGTGTCATCGGCACGCAAAGGTTATTTATAGGCGCTTTAAGAGCCCAAATTGCAGGGGATAGTAATGTTTAGCAAAGATATGTCAATTGAGAGTTACGATAAAGACCTTTGGGCAGCAATGTGCTCAGAAGAGGTGCGTCAAGAAGAGCACATTGAGCTGATTGCCTCTGAAAACTATACTAGCCCGCGAGTGATGCAGGCACAGGGCTCTGGCCTGACTAATAAATACGCTGAAGGTTATCCTGCAAAGCGTTATTATGGTGGTTGTGAGTACGTTGATATTGTTGAGCAACTAGCGATTGATCGCGCAAAAGAGTTGTTTAATGTCAGCTACGCAAACGTTCAGCCGCACTCTGGTTCTCAAGCCAATGCTGCTGTTTACATGGCGCTTTGTAAGCCTGGTGATACGGTATTAGGTATGAGCCTGGCACACGGCGGTCATTTAACTCACGGCGCGACCGTGTCTTTCTCCGGTCGTATCTACAATGCAGTACAGTACGGCCTGCACCCTGAAACTGGCGAGATCGATTACGCTGAAGTTGAGCGTTTAGCGCTTGAGCACAAGCCAAAAATGATAGTTGCTGGTTTCTCTGCTTACTCACAAATTGTTGATTGGAAGCGCTTTAGAGAAATCGCTGACAAAGTCGATGCCTATCTTTTTGTCGATATGGCACACGTTGCTGGTCTAGTGGCAGCAGGTGTTTACCCAACACCCGTACCTTTTGCCGATGTTGTAACCACTACTACTCACAAAACGCTTGGCGGTCCTCGCGGCGGTCTTATCTTAGCCAATGCTGATGAAGATCTTGCTAAGAAGTTAAACTTTGCGGTATTCCCTGAATCACAAGGCGGTCCATTAATGCACGTTATCGCAGCTAAAGCGGTGTGTTTTAAAGAGGCGATGGAGCCTGAGTACAAGGCCTACCAAGAACAAGTGGTAGTCAATGCCAAGGCAATGGCAGAAGTCTTTATCGAGCGTGGCATTAACGTAGTTTCCGGTGGTACTGAAAACCATTTGTTCTTAGTTGATCTAATTGGTAAAGATTATTCAGGCAAAGATGCAGATGCTGCACTAGGGCGTGCCAATATTACCGTTAACAAGAATTCAGTGCCTAACGATCCAAGATCACCATTTGTAACATCTGGTCTTCGCATCGGCTCTCCTGCGATCACACGTCGTGGCTTTAAAGCACAGGAAGCTGCACAGTTAACACATTGGATTTGCGATGTGTTAGATAATATGGGTGACGAATCTGTCATTGAGCGTGTGAAGCAACAAGTGATTGAAGTTTGTCAGCGCCTGCCTGTTTATAAGTAAATAGTAGGCCAGTATTGGACGATAAAAAAAGCGCTCAGATGAGCGTTTTTTTTTGTCTGTAATTTGAGTTTAGCGATTGGCAATGGCGATTAGCGTTTGAGAAAAAGAGACCAACAGCTAGAGACAAAACATCAATCGTTAGTTTTTCGCCAGCTTTAATTACCGATAATAAAAAAACACTGTTTATCCGAGATGCCCTCATCGGTCACTGAAGTAAAATTAGAGCGAGTGGTTTAGAAGCTCCTCACCTACTATTAACATCCAGCAATTGTGTATATATCACGCATATAGAATGCTGGAAGGGGAATTTGGCTCTAGATTATTTACGTTATTTCTTGATTATTGTGGTGAATTTAATTTAATTATTAAACTTAATTAGATTAATCTCCTGATTTGTAACACGCCATATAATTTCATGGACATTTTCTGTTCATATATCTATGATGCCTGCCATTTTTATGGGCCCGCTTGATGTAGGCCGGCACTTTTTGGAAAATATATATGATTAGAATAAAACTACTGCTTTCAATGTTGATGTTAGCTTTTACCACTAATGTCTTTGCTGCTGATTCAGAATCCGGGACATTTAGCGCCTTGGTAGCAGCAATAAGTGCAACGGTAGATGGATTTTTTAAAGAGCATTTATATGGATTTGTAGAACTGGTTTTTTTTAGCGTGCCAGTAGCAGGTACTAGCTTTCCTATTATAGTGGGTTGGTTATTGCTAGCGGCTGTTATCTTCACGCTGTATTTTGGTTTTGTGCAAGTGCGCAAAGCAAAATTGTCAATCGATATTGTTCGCGGAAAATACACCGACCCTAACGGCAATGATGCGGGTGAAGTTTCCCACTTTCAAGCCTTGGCAACGGCATTATCGGGTACGGTTGGTCTTGGTAACATTGCCGGTGTCGGTGTTGCCCTAGCCATTGGTGGCCCCGGTGCTACTTTTTGGATGGTGTTGTGCGGTCTGCTGGGGATGGCCTCTAAGTTTTGCGAGTGTACGCTTGGCGTCAAATATCGCACAGTGCTGCCATCAGGTGTCGTCTCTGGCGGCCCGATGTATTACCTGCGTGATGGTATGGCAGAAATTGGTTTGGGCGGTTTAGGTAAAGTGTTGGCCGTCGGCTTCGCGCTGATGTGCATTTTGGGCTCGTTTGGCGGCGGTAATATGTTTCAGGCTAACCAAGCCCATGCGATGCTGACTTACGCATTTAACGTGCCTGCAGAATATGGACTGTTCACTGGATTAGTACTTGCCGGTTTAGTGTTTTCGGTGATTATGGGTGGAATGCCATCAATTGCAGCAGTGACAGAAAAGGTTGTACCTTGGATGGCACTGCTTTATGTCGGTATGTCTATTATTGTTATTGGCGCTAATATCGATCAAATCGGTGCGGCATTTGGCGCTATCTTTGCCGGTGCATTTACCGGCGCAGGTGTTGTTGGCGGTTTTATTGGCGCGATGATTCAAGGTTTGAAACGCGCGACCTTCTCTAACGAAGCGGGTATTGGTTCGGCGGCTATAGCGCACTCAGCGGTTAAAACAAAAGAGCCTGTTACTGAAGGACTGGTTTCCTTGCTTGAGCCATTCATCGACACTGTGGTGATCTGTACCATGACCGCGCTAGTGATCACTATTGCCGGTTTAAATACAGCACCTTTTGACGGTGCCGGTCTAACAGGTGTGACGTTAACAGCGGCATCATTTACAGACACTGCGGAAATGTTTAAATATTTATTAGCTTTTGCGGTTATTTTATTTGCGTTTTCAACGATGATTTCCTGGTCTTACTACGGCTTAAAAGCTTGGACTTTTCTGTTTGGGGAAGGCAAGGGAGCAGAGCTGCTCTTTAAGCTTATTTTCTGTGTATTTGTAGTCGTTGGCGCCACCATACAGTTTGGGGCAGTGATTGATTTCTCAGATGCTGCTATATTTGCGATGTCTATTTTTAATATTATAGGTCTATACTTTTTGATGCCTATTGTTAAGCGCGAGCTGAATGGGTTTGTCGCTAAAGTAGCTTCAGGCGAAATTAAGAAGTTTAACTAACCAGTAACAGCTTAGCAAAAGCCCGCTATTGCGGGCTTTTTGGGTATCAGCCCGGGGGGGTTCGGGTTGACTGGATTAAAAGTTGCAAAACTAAGCTTTTTCTCTAATTCTTAACTGAATGTGAATTAAAATAGACATTTTGTGATGTGAATTCTATGATGCAGTTTTAATGCACATGGATGATTAAAAACCTTAATAATAACAATGGTGAATATAAATGAATAAAATTAAGCAAATACTCACTGTTATGTTGATGGCGTTCAGCGCTTCAGCGTTAGCAGAAGAGGAAGGTGGCTTCAAAGGGACAATTACTGCTATCAGTAAAGGTGTCGATGGATTCTTTAACGATTACACCGGTTGGTTTGTTGGCGGTATTTTCCACAGTGTTCCTGTAGGCGATGCTAATTTCCCACTCATCGTTGGTTGGTTGTTAATAGCTGCTGCGATATTCACAGTGTACTTTGGCTTCATTCAATTTCGTCGTGCCGGTTTGGCCATCGATATTGTAAAAGGTAAATACACAGATCCTAACTCGAAAGATGAAGGTGAGGTTTCGCACTTTCAAGCACTCACTACCGCACTTTCTGGTACGGTTGGGCTGGGTAACATCGCAGGTGTTGGTGCCGCGTTAGCTATCGGTGGACCAGGTGCGACATTCTGGATGATAGTCTGTGGTCTATTGGGCATGGCTTCAAAATTCTGTGAGTGTACTCTAGGTGTTAAATACCGCACAATTTTGCCTTCAGGCGCCGTTTCAGGTGGTCCGATGTATTACCTTAGTCAAGGTCTAGCTGAGCGCGGTTTAGGCGGTGTTGGTAAGTTCCTTGCGGTTGGTTTCGCTCTTATGTGCATCTTAGGCTCATTTGGCGGTGGTAACATGTTTCAAGCGAACCAAGCACACGCGATGCTGACTTACGCTTTTGATGTGCCAAGCGAATACGGCATCATTACCGGTGTTGTGCTAGCAGCGTTAGTTTTCTCTGTTATCGTAGGTGGTATGCCATCTATCGCTTCAGTGACTGAAAAAGTAGTACCTTGGATGGCGGTTTTATACGTCAGCATGGCAATTATTGTAATCGGTGCTAACATCGATCAGGTAGGCAGTGCTGTCTCGGCAATCTTTGAAGGTGCATTTACCGGTGCAGGTGTTGTCGGTGGGTTTGTTGGCGCATTGATTCAAGGTTTAAAGCGCGCGACTTTCTCCAACGAAGCGGGTGTTGGTTCAGCGGCTATAGCTCACTCAGCAGTAAAAACCAAAGAGCCTATCACTGAAGGTTTAGTGTCTTTACTAGAGCCTTTCATTGATACTGTTGTTATTTGTACTATGACGGCCTTGGTTATCACTATTGCCGGCTTAAATGCAGCACCATTCGACGGTGGTGGTCTTACAGGTGTTACTCTAACAGCCGCATCTTTTACTGCGACGGCTGATATATTCAAATACTTGCTGGCACTTGCCGTGATCTTGTTTGCTTTCTCGACAATGATCTCTTGGTCTTACTACGGTCTAAAAGCTTGGACTTATTTGTTTGGCGAAGGCGCTACTACTGAACTTGCTTTCAAAGTATTGTTCTGCGTATTTGTAGTAGTAGGTGCGACTATTCAATTCGGTGCTGTTATAGATTTCTCAGATGCTGCGATCTTCGCAATGTCAATCTTTAACATTGCAGGTCTATATTTCTTGATGCCTGTTGTTAAGAAAGAGTTGAACTCGTTTATTGCGAGAATCTACTCAGGTGAGATCAAAAGATTTGACTAATTAATTTTTGTCTTATCAAAAAAAAACCCGCAATAGCGGGTTTTTTTTGATAACAAAACAGTCGATAAAAGGAATTAACATGAGCGAAGGCATTGATTATCAGATTAATCTTGAGCGCACTTTAAGGCAGGATGGTCCTAAGTTTCTATCCCATAAACTCGTCGTTTGTGAACAAATAGCCTTTCTAAAACCGACCATCAGCTCGATGTTGTTTTGTGTCGTCTACATCGTGGTGGGAGGTTTTTTGTTAGGCCTGGCGAGTTATATCTATATCGATTCTCAAAAGTTGGACTTGTCGATATTTGTGGGTGGGTTTGGTATTGCGATTACCACCTTTGGTGTTTCACTGATTCAGCCATTTTTGAAAAGAGCGAGTTTCAATAAAAAAATTAATCGGTTTAACAATAAAAAAGATAGAGATGTTAAGCTGACGCACATCGTCTCGCTGCAAATTAATAATAAAATAGTGATACGCAAACAGGCATTGAATTATCACTGTTTTGAACTCAATATGCTGACCAAAAACGGCCGCAGGATTAATATATTAAATCACAATAACCTGCTACAGCTACTCGCTGATAGCCAGTCGCTAGCAATTTTCTTAAATGTCCCGCTATTAGATTTACGCAGGGAAATTGTCTTATAAAATAATAACTACTAAGCGCGGATTAATAAATGCAAAGTTTTGCACCACATGGAGAGTATCGAATTGTCAATGAGAAGAACATGTTGCTAGTAGAGGCTAAAGGGCCCTTTAATAGCGAAATTGTAGCAAACTATGCCGCTGATATGGAACTTGCGGTGCAGCAGGTTGTTGCTCCTTGGGTTCAATTGATTATTTTACATCAAGAAGCTTTGTTTACCCCAGATGCCGAGCGGCAGATGTATCGTACCATTAGCAAAAGAAAAGCGCTTGGGATGAGTGCCTCAGCGATTGTTATTATTGGCGCTAGCGCAAGGTTTGCCATAGAGCTGCAGATCTCGGGGATTTATAATGATCTTCAAGTAAGGCATCAATATTTTGATAACCAGAAAGCGGCGAGAGATTGGCTTAAAATGGTTGCTGAGGCCGCTTGAATTATTGGCGCTGTATTGGGTGCAGACATACCAGTGATATTCAGCCTGCGCTACCTTCTGTTTAAAAGATAAGGTACAATGGGCCGCTTTCGGATGTGGTTTATTCATATCTCTATTTCTCACTTCGTTAATTGATCACAACTTGCTGATATTTAACGGATCGCTCTTTTTGACAGGGTTTTTATATGCATTGTCCATTTTGCACTGCGGTAGACACTAAAGTTGTCGATTCTCGATTGGTAGCCGATGGGCAGCAAGTGCGCCGTCGCCGAGAGTGTATTTCCTGCCACGAACGTTACTCCACCTTTGAAACAGCCGAACTACTGATGCCAAGACTGAGAAAGTCTGACGGTTCAAGTCAGCCTTTTGACGATCAAAAATTACGTGTAGGTATCTTGCGCGCACTAGAAAAACGTCCAGTGGGTCTTGAAGATATCGAGGCGTTACTCAATCGTGTTAAATTAAAAATACGTTCATCTGGAGATCGTGAGGTTTCTGCAAGGTCGTTAGGTGAAACTGTGATGTCTGAACTTAGGAAACTAGACCAGATAGCGTTTGTGCGTTTTGCCTCTGTCTATCGAAGTTTTGAAGATATTAGTGAGTTTAAAGCCGAGATCGATAAATTAGCTAGAGAGTCTTTGGCTCCATTACCTGAAGAAGACTAATACCTATGTCATCCTCTTATAGTAATGCCGATAGTCAATTTATGGCCCAGGCAATAGAACAGGCACAAGCAGGTATTTATACTACTAGGCCTAATCCAAACGTCGGCTGCGTTATTGTTAAAGACTCTGAGGTGCTCTCAACCGGCTTTCACCGTCGTGCAGGAGAAGGGCATGCTGAAGTCAATGCCATGGCTAACTTAAGTGTTGCGCAGACCAGCGGGGCGACCGCCTATGTAACATTGGAGCCATGTTCCCATACAGGGCGCACCGGTTCTTGTGCGAAAGCGTTACTCGAAGCGAAAGTCAGTAGGGTTGTCTGCGCCATGCAAGACCCTAATCCTGTAGTCTCTGGAAAAGGTTTTGAGTTATTAGAAAAAGCCGGTGTGCAAGTCTCGGTTGGCTTAATGCGTGAGCAAGCACAAGCGCTAAATCTTGGCTTTATTAAACGTATGTCACAAAAAATGCCGCGAGTAACCGTTAAAATGGCGATGAGTTTGGATGGTCGAACAGCCATGCAAAGTGGAGAGTCGCAATGGATTACTGGCAGTGCAGCGAGATCAGATGTACAGCGCTTGCGGGCTCAAAGTTGCGCGATCATTACCGGTATTGGTTCGATACTAATAGACGATTCAGCGTTGACGGTGAGAGTAAATGAATTAAAATTGGACGTTGATGAACAAGATTTGGCGTTGATGTCCAGTATGCAGCCATTGCGTGTCGTACTAGACCCTAATGACAAGCTTTCACGCGATGCCAAAATATTAAAGCAACCCGGGCGTACTTTGCGGGTCACTGCGCAAGCGGTTATACCCGGCCAAGAGGATGTTATCTCCCTACCTGGCGCTGATGGTCGGATTGATTTAGTCGCGCTACTGAGTCACTTAGCCTGCGAAGAGAGCTGCAACAACGTACTGGTTGAAGCGGGGGCAACTCTGGCAGGTAGTTTTGTTGATCAGCAACTATTTGATGAATTGGTGGTATTTATGGCGCCGACTATTTTAGGGGCAAGTGCCAGGCCATTATTTGCCATAGATAAAGACAAAATGGGGCTACAGCAGCGTGTTAAGTTGGTCGATCAACGCTTGTTTGGTGACGATATTCGCCTGACTTATCACGCTTGTACTCAGGCTTAAGTTAAATCGATAAAAAGGTATTTAGGCAGGTTAATGTTTACAGGTATTATTGAGTCAGTAGGTTACATCAGCGCGGTGCAATTACAGCAGGGCGATATGCAGTTGTGTGTCAGTACAGCTGCGTTGGATATGTCAGATGTTGTGATTGGTGACAGCATCGCCACTAATGGTGTGTGTCTCACCGTTATTAAATTAACAGCACAAGGGTTTTGGGCTGATGTGTCGGTTGAAACATTGGTACATACTGTGTTTGCCAGTATAAAAGTCGGCGACAAAGTCAATTTAGAGAAAGCGCTGTTGCCCAGCTCTCGAATGGGTGGGCATATAGTGACTGGACACGTTGATGGTATCGGTGAAGTTATTGAACGCAGCCAAGATGCGCGTTCAGTTAAGTTGGTGGTGCGAGCGCAGCATAACATCGCGCATTATATAGCAGCCAAAGGATCAATCACGGTTGATGGCGTCAGTTTGACCGTCAATGATGTGCAACAAACTAGTTTTAGTTTAAATATCGTGCCGCACACGGCGCAAAATACAGTATTGATCGATTACCAAGTAGGCACTAAAGTGCATTTGGAAGTAGATATTATCTCTCGTTATTTAGAGCGCCTGCTGCAAAAGCCGTCGCTAACTGTTGGCGAAGAAGTAATCCCTGAATCCGCCATTGATTTAGCGAAATTGGCTGAGTTTGGATTCTTAAAGTAAATTTGATGTTAGAGAAGAGATACCATGGAGCTAAATAGCCCAGAAGAAATCATTGAAGATATACGCCAGGGAAAGATGGTTATCCTGATGGATGACGAAGACCGCGAAAACGAAGGTGATTTGGTGATCGCAGCAGAAAAGGTCACGGCTGAAGATATCAACTTTATGGCGACTCATGCAAGGGGACTTATTTGTTTAACCTTAACTGCCCAGCGCTGCCAGCAGTTGAACCTGCCATTGATGGTCAAGAGCAACGGCGCGGCCTTTGAAACTAACTTCACCATGTCAATTGAAGCGGCGCAAGGTGTGACTACCGGTATTTCAGCAGCGGATAGAGCACGTACTATTCAAGCCGCGGTGAATGCAAATGCGCAACCAGAAGATATTGTGCAACCTGGGCATATATTTCCGGTAATGTCTCAACCTGGAGGTGTATTACGCCGTGCAGGTCACACTGAAGCAGGTTGTGATTTAGCGCGTTTGGCAGGTCTTACGCCAGCCTCTGCGATTGTTGAAATCATGAATGATGATGGTTCAATGTCACGTCGCCCTGATCTAGAAGTGTTTGCGCAAAAACATAATATGAAAATCGGCACTATTGCCGATTTGATCCAGTATCGCACGGCCAACGAGCATACTATTGAGCGCTCTAAAGAATCAGTAGTGCAGACCAAATACGGTGAGTTCAAATGTATATCCTATACCGATTCGATTCAAAACGTCACCCATTTGGCTTTTGTTAAAGGTGACATAAACGCGAGCGTACCAACGCTAGTGCGCGTTAATATGCGTGGTGATGAGCTTAGAGCAACGCTGGGCCTCGGTAATTCTAAGCACTGGAATGTCGACAGTGCGCTGGCAAAAGTCGCCAGTGAAGAAAGTGGCGTGGTGCTACTGTTAGATAATGATCAAAAAGAAGATCTGTCTGTGTCGTTGGAGCGTCTACTGGTTAAAGCTAGCGCACGCCCAGCAGCGGCAAATTACAGCTCATCTGGCGCTTATATAACCGTTGGTACGGGCTCGCAAATTCTGCGTGATTTAGGCGTGGGTAAAATGAAGTTGATGAGCTCACAAATTAAATTTAATGCAATTTCAGGCTTCGATCTTGAAATTAGCGAATATATTACTTGTCCATAAGGTGTCTGCAATGTCAGTACAAATAATTGAAGGAGACTTTGTCTCAGCGGGTGGTAAATACACTATTGTAGTGGGGCGTTTTAACGCTTTTGTAGTAGAGAGTTTGTTAGATGGCGCGCTTGATACACTCAAGCGTCACGGTGTAAAAGACGCTGATGTTCGCGTGGTACGTGTGCCTGGTGCATTCGAAATTCCACTGGCCGTACAAAAAGTGGCTGCACAAAAGAAAGACGATGCGATTATTGCACTAGGGGCAGTTATTCGCGGGGGAACACCGCATTTTGAATATGTTTCAGGAGAGAGTTCAAAAGGCGTATTGCAAGTGGCAATGGACTTTGGCATTCCTGTTGCCAATGGCATATTAACAGTAAACAGTATCGAGCAAGCAATAGAGCGCTCTGGTACTAAAGCAGGTAATAAAGGGGCAGAAGCCGCTTTATCCGCAATTGAAATGGTTAGCGTACTGCGCAACCTAGAGGCATAAGTTAGTGACACAAGATAAAGAAAACAGCCAGAGTGCTAAGCGTAACAAGAAGGTATCAAAAACTGAAAAGCGTCGCTCTGCACGCAAGTTTGCAGTGCAAGCTGTGTATTCTTGGCAAATGGCTGGGCAGCCAATTCATGAAATTGAAGCGATGTTCCGCGTTGATAATGACATGTCGCAAACGGATGTGGCTTTGTTTGGCGAGATATTACGCGGCGTAGCGGCGAATAGTGCAGAACTTGATGTGGCTTTTGCACCTTTCCTAGACCGCGGCCTTGATGATCTTGATCCTATTGAACGTGCAGTGCTGCGCATCGGTAGTTTTGAATTGATTCATCGCATTGATGTACCTTACCGCGTGGCAATTAATGAAAGTGTGGATCTAGCCAAAGTCTTTGGTGCCACTGATTCGTATAAATACGTCAATGGTATATTAGACAAGCTGGCCCAGCGTGTTCGTATGGTTGAAATTCGCGCTCGTCACGAGGCTGGAAAAAAGAAATAGTGCTGGATGAGTTTGCTTTAATCAAGCATTATTTCGAACGCCCTAATGAGCAATCGGCGAAAGAAAATCCTCAGCTGATAAAAGGTATCGGTGATGATTGCGCAATCCTGAGTGTACCGCGTGATCAGGATTTAGTGTTCTCGATCGATACCATGGTTGAGGGGGTGCATTTTCCAATAGATGCCAATCCTGCGGACATTGCATGGCGTTTATTGGGTGCCGCTGTTAGTGATCTTGCCGCTATGGGAGCCACGCCTAATCATTTTACCTTGGCGTTAACGCTACCTCGGATGTCTGAGCCATGGCTTAAGTGTTTCAGTCAACACTTAGCACTGGCCGCGCAGCGCTATCAGATAAGCTTAGCCGGTGGAGATACTACAAAGGGGCCGTTGACGTTAAGTGTGCAAGTGCAAGGTTTTGTGGCCAGTGGTAGTGCGCTGTTGCGCAGTGGTGCTCAAGTTGACGATGTTATCTGTGTGACAGGTACGCTGGGTGACAGCAGAGCGGGTTTGAGTCTGTTGGCGGGTGCCGATGGCGGTGAAGTGCATCAATATTTACTGGATAAGTTTTACCGGCCTCAAGCGAGAGTTTCGAGCGGGCAATTGATTAGTCAGTATGCCAATGCCTGTATCGATATTTCCGATGGGTTGTTGGCTGATCTTGGGCATATACTAATGTGTTCTGAAAAAGGCGCTCGCATTGATGCGCAAATGATTCCATTATCCACACAGATGACACAAATTGCCGGGGACAACGCGCTGGACTGGGCGTTAACTGGCGGTGAAGATTTTGAACTGTGTTTCACTCTTTCGCCAGAGAGTTGGCAGTTGTTACAGCAGGCGTCTGCGCGTACTCAACACTGTGTTGCCATTAACAAAATTGGCACGATCAACGCAGGTACTGGGATAGAGCTCTTTCGAGATTCGAAGTGGCAAAAAATTGCGGCCAAGGGTTTTAACCATTTTTCAAACTAGAGCAAACTCTAGTGGTTTATAAGGTAGTTTTACTGGTGAAATTCAATTATAAAGAAAAAATTCCCGAGAAGCTCCGTGATCCAATTCATATGCTGGCCTTCGGTTTTGGCAGTGGTTTAGCGCCTAAAGCACCGGGTACGTTTGGCACATTAGCTGCCATTCCGTTCTTTTTATTAATGTCTTTACTGCCGCTTTGGCTCTATTTGTTAATCGTATTAGCGGCCTGTACTTACGGAGTGCACCTTTGCGGCAAAACAGCAGAAGACATGGGGGTTCACGACGATCCAAGTATTGTGTGGGATGAGTTTGTCGGGTTTTGGATTACAATGATTGCCATTCCGGTGAGCTTCACCACCTTGGTTATAGGTTTTATACTGTTTCGATTATTCGATATTTTAAAACCTTGGCCGATTGACTGGATTGATAGAAATGTAAGCGGAGGCCTAGGTATAATGGTCGATGATATTGTTGCTGGGCTGATGGCCTTGGGATGTTTGCATTTAATTAATTATTTTTTGTTGTAAAAAATTAAAACTCCCACATATAAGGGAAGTTGATCGGTAAGTTCTAGAGTATTGAGGTAGTTTGTGTCACATAGCAATAATACAGAAAAAGCAGCCGTGAATTTTGTGGCTGAGTCGAAACTTCCTATGCCAATGGGAACTTTTCGCATGGTAGGTTTTGAAGATACCTGCACAGGTAAAGAACATATTGCACTTGTCTATGGTGATATTAGTGGTGATGAGCCAGTATTGGCCCGCATTCATTCAGAGTGCTTAACAGGCGATGCGCTGTTTAGCTTACGTTGTGATTGTGGTTTCCAGTTACAAGAGGCACTCACGCGTATCGCCGATGAAGGTCGCGGAATTATCTTGTACTTACGTCAAGAGGGGCGTGGTATTGGCTTACTTAATAAAATAAAGGCTTATAACCTGCAAGATAATGGTGCGGATACGGTAGAGGCAAATGAGAAGCTCGGCTTCGATGCGGACCAGCGCGAATACAGTATGTGCCAGCCAATGTTAGAACATTTTTCAATTAAGGCATTACGCCTAATGACCAATAATCCCCGTAAGGTTGCAGCGATGCAAGAATACGGAGTGAAAATCAGTGCTCGAGAGCCGATCCAGGTAGGTAAAAATAGCCACAATGCGGATTATCTAGCGACTAAGGCCGGTAAGCTTGGCCATATGATGCATCCCCATGATGAGCAAAAGTAAGTAACAGCCTCACATAATCTATTTAGCGCGGTGTCTGCCACTGCGCTAATTTATCTTTCACCGTCTTCTCTATACCGCTCTCGTCTAAATGACAGAACGCCAGTTGTTGCTCACGAGTGGCGTGTGCTATCAGCGAATCTGGTATCCCCATATGACAGAAATTGAGTGCTTTATCTGCCAGCAATTCAGCCACAGCAGAGCCAGCTCCTGCCGCAACAGCATGATCTTCAACCGTAAAAAAGTACTGATTGTTGGTGCTGAGTTGGGTTAATAGTTGTACATCTAAAGGTTTTACAAAACGCATGTCTACTAAGGTCAAATCGTATTTCTCGACCGCTTTCAGACAGTTGTTTAACAGTGGACCAAAATTGAGTAACACTGCGCCACTGTTACTGCTTCGCAATAGCTGTGCTTTGCCCAGAGGCAACAGCGCTTGCTCATCAATAATAGTCGAGCCAGTGCCTGTGCCCCTTGGATATCTTATAGCGATAGGTCCGCTGTAAGTGCAGGCGCTGTTAAGGGCCAACCATAATTCCCGCTCGCAACTGGGCGTCATAATAGTAGTGTTGGGAATGCAGCGCAGTGCGGCAATATCATAACAACCGGCATGTGTCGCGCCATCTTGACCAACGAGACCGGCTCTGTCGATGGCGATGATGACATCTAAATTTTGGATAGCGATATCGTGAATATACTGATCGTAGCCGCGCTGCAAGAAGGTCGAGTAAATAGCCACGACAGGTGTTATAGCGCTACAGGCAAGGCCTGCGGCAAAGCTCATTGCATGTTGCTCGGCAATAGCGACATCGAAGAAACGCTCGGGGTATTGAGCGGCAAAAGCAACCAGGTCGGAGCCTTCTTTCATGGCGGGGGTAATCGCCACAAGTTTGTCATCTGTGATAGCGCGCGCCAGCATCCACTGGCCAAATATATTGGCGTAGGTAAGTTGTTTAGTGGTCACTGATGGTTTGTTTAACGGTTCAATCTTAGTAATGGCATGATAGCCAACAGGGTCACTTTCAGCCGGAGTGTAGCCTTTACCTTTTTTAGTGACTATATGCAAAAATTGCGGGCCGCTCTTTGCTATCACCGCTGTTAAGGCAGGCAGTAGTTCAGCTAAATTATTACCATCTACCGGGCCACTATAATTAAAGGCTAACGCTTCAAAGAGTGAAGTATTGGTCACTTGTACATTCTTTAATTTGGCGGCAAGATACTTGGCTAGCCCACCCTCATTAGCAGAGATAGACATGTTATTGTCATTGAGGATGACCAGCAAATTAGCGTCAACATGTGAGGCGTGATTAAGCGCCTCAAATGCCTGCCCCGCGGTCAGTGCGCCGTCTCCAATAACTGCCACGCTTTTAAACCCTAAGCCATTGAGCTTGTCACCCATACAAAGACCCAGTGCGGCACTGATGGAAGTACTGGAATGGCCAGTACCAAAGTCGTCGTATTTGCTTTCATGGCGATTGGGAAAGGGGTGCAGACCGTCGAGCTGGCGCATACTTAACATTGCTTCGCGCCTATCAGTGAGAATTTTATGCGGGTAGCTTTGGTGACCGACATCCCAAATAATATGGTCACGCGGTGTATCGAGTAAGTAGTGTAGTGCCACACTGAGTTCCACTACGCCAAGTCCCGCGCCAAAATGCCCGCCTGTTTGGCCAACGCAATAGAGTAGAAAGGCGCGCAGTTGGTCACATAACAAACCTAGCTGGCTTTCGTTCAGATTACGCAGCTGCGTCGGGTTATTGGTACTGTCTAACAGCGCGGTGTTAGGTCTAGTGCTGGGTATTTCGCTGTGCATTAGTGATCACGTTCCACAATATAGCCAGCAAGTTCTTGTAGAACTGCCGCATTAGGGCCTAAACTGTCAGCGGCTTGTAGTGCTTGCTGGTATAGCTGCTGTAGTTTGTCTCTAGCGCCCTCTAAACCTAGTAGTGAAGGGTAGGTGGGTTTGTTAGCTTCTGCATCAGAGCCCTGTGGCTTGCCCAGTGTTTGCGTGTCTGAGGTGAGATCTAAAATATCATCCTGCACTTGAAAAGCGAGACCGATAGCATTGCCGAAACGGTTAAAGGCTGATTGTTGTTCAGCAGTTATCGAGCAATTGGCACTGAGAATACCTAGTTCGATAGCAGCGTTAATGAGCGCGCCGGTTTTGTGGTTGTGCATGGCTTCCAACTGCTTTAAATCAAGTGGCTGGCCGACATGTGCTAAGTCAAAGGCTTGACCTGCGACCATGCCGGAGTCACCGCTGGCGCGAGTGAGTACTTTCAACATGGCTAACTGGCGAGTACTGTCCAGCGCATTTTGTTGATCACAAAGCCACTCAAAACCGATACATTGCAGGGCATCACCAGCTAAAATAGCGGTCGCGTGATCGAACTGAATATGACAAGTAGGTTGGCCGCGGCGTAAATCATCATCGTCCATTGCCGGCAGGTCATCGTGTACTAGTGAATAACTATGAACAGCTTCAATGGCGCAAGCTGCGGCATCAGCATTGCTAAGCTCGCCGTTTAAGCTCTGATTAACCATATAGATAAGCGCAGGGCGGATACGCTTGCCGCCGTTGAATACACTGTAGCGCATTGCCTGTTGCAAATTATCTTGGATGGAGCTGTGGTTAAGTCGTTTGCTGAGTTGTTCATCAAGCCTTTGACGATAAATCGCCAGGTCATCTACTAGAGCCACCGCTATTTACTCACTATCGAAAGGGGTACTGGTTAGTTCGCCATTTTTCTCGGTCAATATTTGTACTTTTTGTTCTGCTTCATCGAGCATTTTTTGGCATTCACGGGTGAGTTTTACCCCTTCTTCAAATGCACCTAAAGATTCATCAAGAGATAGATCCCCTGTCTCCATTTTGCTGACAAGGCTTTCTAGATCCGTTAAAGATTGTTCAAAAGAAGCCGTTTTTTTACGAGAAGTCATGATGTTACCTGTTTAATACTACTGTGTATGGGAATGATACCTTGTAGTAGCACTGATTGACATGGAACGGATGATCACACAGCTAAATATTTTAGTATCATTTTTTGGACCGAGTAGTCACTGAGAGTGCTGTCTAATGGTTTGAAATAGTCACTACTAGTGATGGGGGGTAGTAACCCAATTGTCTATATCTGTTAGCGCAAAGGACAGACTAATGGGGAGGGCAAGGTCGGGAGCGGCTTCCAAGGGGGAGCTGTGTAACAGTTGTATAAGAAATGACATTGAAATTGCTACTCACTTATCTGTAACACTGTGTGTTTAAGCTATGCAGCGGATACTGAACAGGCTATATTGGGTTGTTTTTGTTTCAATCACTCAATTAGTTTTTGTATCTGCCGATATATCATTAACTTAGCTGCGCTGACGGGTGTTTAGTTAGAGATTTAGCGACTGAAATAGGAATACTATCATTTGTTGCAGAATGAGTTTTATTTCGTATACTTTTTATTAAGCAATCGAATAGGAGAGCAGGACATACTCAATGGAATAACCGTTGAAAATTGGCAATGCGTTGCCCTTCATTAGGTTTTCTATGGTTATTGGGTAGGTTAAGCAAATGTCTAACGTTATAATTTCGAGTGTCGTCGTTAGCGGGAGCCGTGTAACCATAACATGCTCTTTAAGTTCCAATCAGTAACAGGTAAAACACCACCATTCAATAACGTTCAGTGGTGATATTAAAAATAGATATGCTGCAAGAACTGTAGTTTCAGAGGAGTTTGATGTGGATATAGCCACGATTGTTGGTCTTTTAGGCGCATTTGGTATTGTTATCGCGGCGATGGCATCGGGAGGGGACGTTGGTGTTTTTGTCAATACTCCGTCGCTGTTGATTGTAATGGGTGGATCCGTATTTGTGGTATTGATTAAGTTTACTCTGGGGCAGTTTCTGGGAGTAGGTAAAATCGTAGCCAAGGCTTTCATGTTTAAGTCAATAAAAATAGAAGATATTATTGCCGAAACCGTGGACATGGCGGATGCGGCTCGCAAGGGTGGTTTGCTTTCTCTAGAAGATAAAAAAGCCAGTGTGGAATTCATGAACAGAGGGGTGCAGCTGCTGGTGGACGGTCACGATCCCGAAGTGGTAAAAACCCTGCTTAATAAAGAAAAGAAACTCACTACAGATCGACATACTTCAGCAATTGATATCTTCACCGCCATTGGTGATGTGGGCCCAGCGATGGGTATGATCGGAACACTGGTTGGTTTGGTGCAAATGCTCTCGAACATGAGTGACCCTAAATCGATTGGTCCGGCAATGGCGGTAGCGCTGTTAACGACATTATACGGGTCAATGTTGGCAACCATGGTCGCAATACCTATCGCGGATAAACTGACTATTAGACGCGATGAGGAAGAACTCACCCAAGCGATAGTGATTGATGGGTTGCTCGCTATTCAAGCGGGTCAGAACCCGCGTGTTATTGAGCAAATGTTACGCAATTATTTACCTGAGAAGAAACGTCCGGCGGATGAGGAGTAATTCTTATGAGTGAAGAAGCAGAAGATTGTCCTGTCTGTGTCCCCGGTCTGCCGGCTTGGCTGGCGACCTTTGGGGATTTAATGGCACTGTTGATGTGCTTTTTTGTATTACTGTTATCTTTCTCTGAAATGGATGTGCTGAAATTTAAGCAGCTGGCTGGATCGATGCGCGAAGCATTTGGGGTACAAAACCAAATAAAAGTAGAGGACGTACCTAAAGGTACTTCCATCATTGCACAGGAATTCTCTCCTGGGCGTCCAGAACCTACTCCACTTAATGAAGTGCGGCAGATGACCGTTAATAACGACATGAATACTTTGGATATTCGATCGGAAAAAGGCGAATCTGACGTGCTCGATAGCTTGCAAGGAGAGGCGGAGCGCAAGGAAGATGAAATCAAAAAAGAGCAGGCGAAAAAAGATGCAGTGCAATTTGCCGCGGTACTTTCCAAGGAGATAGATGAGGGTAGTATTGAGGTGGAAACGGACGGTAAAAAAATTATTATCCGGGTACAAGAAAAAGGCTCGTTTGTCTCGGGGTCGGCGCGCTTAAAAGATGATTATATTCCCGTCATTGCTAAAATACGCGATTTAATGCTGACTATAAAAGGTAAGATTAGTATCGAGGGTCACACTGATAATGTACCCGCTGATGGTAAAATTTTCACCTCTAATTGGGACCTGTCCGCAGCTCGAGCCCTCGCTGTCGCCAATGAAATATTTGCCGATGTGAGGATCAAGCAAAAGAAATTTGAAATTGTCGGCAGAGCAAGTACCAGGCCGTTAGTGCCCAACAATACCGCTGCTAATAGAGCGACTAATCGACGTGTTGAAATCATTATCGAGCGCGGTAAAGATAATGAGAAGATTGACCGCATCAAAGTGAAAGAGGCGACAGATACCAGTTCGCAAACTTTAAATAGCGAAGAGATTTTCTAGCGATTGATTAACAGCACAAACAGCTGTTTGAGCGCTCTAAAAAGCACTTATACTCGTTTCGTCAAGTTATGATTTATTGGCGGTGTTTTCTAATATCATTTGATATTGCGCTCTGAGTGTATTCCAGTGCAGAGAATGGGTTGGCGCATCTGCAGGACTTGTTTTGATAGCGAGCATCAGAGATACTGCTGAGCACGCCTCTCGCTCAATTAATGGGTGTGAATCATACAAGTAGCGCGCTGCAAATAATTCGGGATAGGCGAGCCGTTTTGGCAGTATAGGAATACAGCGTTGGTCTACTGCTTCTAATACACTCAGCCCTTGAAATTCATGCACTGCCGTCGATAAAAATATATCTGCGCTGCTCAGCCAGCTCTGATATTGTGCACCACTTTGAGCGTAGCCAAAGTGGTCGATATAAGCTGCGTAATGCTTTTCTAAATAGTCAAATTCAGCGGGAATTTGACGAAAACTCTGACCCATAACACATAACCTAAAATCTATCTCTTGCCTCACTAACTCTTTTACAATAGCCAGTAACCTATCGGGCCCTTTATCGTATTCCCAGCGAGCAGCCCAGGCAATTAGCAGTGGTCTTTCGGATACTGGGATAGTTTGATATTGATCCCAGCGGGTGGTTTCAAGCTGCTTGTCTGTTGCGCAATTGAGCGGTACTGGTAATACGCTGGCGCGAGCTTTTAAGGTCGCGATTAAGTTTTGCGGAATCTGATCCGGCAGCTTTTTGAGTAGCGCGCTCGCCCCTGCAAAAAAGCTTTTATAGTTATATTCACTGTTAAATAACAGAGTATCAGCGGCTAGTGCAGAATAGAGATTAAGTATTTGTGGCTCTACATTAGCGCGTGCTTTAGCAGTGGCTGGATAGGCGAACTGGTTTTCGTGAAAATAGAGAATAGTCGGTATTTGCGCGAGAGCCGGTACAAATCCACGTAAACTGGATAAATCGGTCATAGAAGTGGCGATCACTAAGTCATACGCTTCACTTAATACTGACGCCTGTTCGCCAAATGCCCAGCTCATACTATTACCGCGAATTCGCCATGAAAAATAGCGTCCGGGCAGAGTGAGTACCGTCCATTGGTATTCGGGGAAATTACTGACAAGGCCCTTGCGCCAGTATTGATGACTGTCGGCATCATAGGCGCTGAGTAATAGGATTTTCAATGTATAACCTTATATATAGTTAGAGGAAGTGGAAGGTCAGAAATCAGAAGTCAGAAGTCAGAAGTCAGAAGTCAGAAGACTAAAGACTAAAGACTAAAGACTAAAGACTAAAGACTAAAGACTAAAGACTAAAGACTAAAGACTAAAGACTTCGGCCTTCATTGCTACCTTTTTTCCTGTGCTAACTTGCGGTTGGTTTTTTTGGTGGGGGCAAAGTTCATGGGATCATCTGGCCAAGGGTGTCTTGGGTATTTCCCCTTCATCTCTTTTTTGACATCGATGTAGCTAGAGTGCCAAAAATTGGCAATGTCTTGGGTAATTTGTAGCGGCTTACGCGCTGGCGACAACAAGTGTAGTTGCAGCGCAACTCCTTTACCGCTTTGAGAGGCAATGGTTGGGGTGCTAGTGCAGCCAAACATCTCCTGCAGTTTGACCGCCAGTACCGGCGGGTTTTGCGAGTAATCAATAGCAACCTTGGAACCGGATGGCACCTTAAAGCTGACTGGCGCTTGACTTTCTAATTGGGTCGGTAGCGGCCATGGCAATAAATTTTGCATAATGTTTGTTAAATCTAAAGCTTGCAGTTGCGTCAGTTGCGTAAACTTGCTGACAAAACTATCGCTGATATAGGGTGCTAGCCAATTCTTTAGGTTCGCTAGCAAGTAGCTATCAGTTAGATTGGGCCATCCAGTATCAGCACTTTGCTGTCGTAAAAAGTTAACCCTGTCGCGCAGTTGCAATAAATTTTTGTTCCAAGGCAGTAGAGTTAAGCCGCGCTTTTCTATCAACGATAAAATCAGTTGGCGCTTTTTAGTGAGGTCTATGTCGCTCACATGTTGGCTGGATAAGATTAACTTGCCTAAGCTTTGTTGCTGGCGCGCTTTGATTCGCTCGGATTTATCATCCCATAGCAGCACTTGTTCCGTCTTGAGTAGAGCGGATAAATGGCTTTCAAATAACAGGTTATCGAGTGGGCAAGCCAAGTAGATTTGGTCAGTTTGCTGTCCTTCACGGCCACCACAATTGGCAATGGCGAGGTACTCACTTTTTTGCAAATGATCACTCATAAAGAGGTTAGCGGCGCGACCATTGGCCAGTTTATACTGATTGCTATCACAGGCGCGGCGCTGGGCGATACGTTCAGGCCAGGCAATGGCGATCAATAGTGCTAAGCGCTGCTCCTCGCTTAAGCTGTTAGCAGAGTGTTCTGTAGCAATGGTGAGTCGCTCGATGAGTGCTTTGTACTGCCTAGCTTGTACTCTTACCCGCTGCCATTGGCTGGAGTTATGTTTTTTAGTATTTGCCAGTGCCTGTAGGCGCCGCTGTAAATCCGTTGAGCGCTCTTGTAGTGGGTCGCCTTCACCGAGTAATGCTGCAATATCGCAACCCAATTCAGCAAGGCCTAGTCGCGCGGCACTAATACATAAGTGCGCCAACCTCGGCGGCATAGGTAAGGCGCACATTTTCTCTCCGTGGGCGCTCAGCTGGGTTTGCTCTGAGGAGGTTAGCGCTCCTAAATCAAACAATAGTTGCTCTGCTTGCTGCAATTGCGAAGCTCTCGGTGGATTGAGCCACTTCAGCTCTAAGGCATTGCTGTTACCCCATAAATAGAGATTGAGTACTAAGTGGGAGAGGTCGGCACTGAGGATCTCTGGTGTTTCAAAAGGTGCTAAACTTTGTTGTTGATCCTCACTCCACAGTCTGTAGCACACACCAGGTGCGGTGCGCCCGGCGCGTCCAGCGCGCTGGTCGCTGGATGCCTGAGATATTTTTTGACTGGTCAATCTGGTCAGTCCCGTATTGGCGTCGTATAGGGCGCGTCGACACAGGCCTGAATCAATAACAGTGGTGATGCCTTCAATAGTGATGCTAGTTTCGGCAATATTGGTGGCCAATACGACTTTACGCTGAGTCTTATCCACAGCTTGTATGGCGCGTTGCTGTTGTGCAAAAGGTAAACTTCCGTAAAGTGGGGTTATTTCTACACCTTCGGGCATCAATTCGATGTTTTGCATAAGCCACTGCTCTACTGCTCGAATTTCCCTCTGCCCTGGCAAAAAGACCAATAGACTGCCGCTCTGTTGGGAAAGTGCTTGTAACACTAACTTGCTAACCCGCTCAGGCACTGAAGCAGTTCTAGTGTTGCTCTGAGCGACATAGGCTGAATATCTAATTTCAACCGCAAAGCTGCGCCCTTTACTTTTGACAATGGGGGCATTGCCCAATAGCTCAGCACTGGCTGCACCATCTAATGTGGCAGACATCAGTAGAATTTTCAGTGGCAAGTTGTCACGGAATAAGGCGCGCCCTTCGAGGCACAAGGCAAGGTTTAAATCGTTGTTTAAACTGCGCTCGTGAAATTCGTCAAAAATAATTAAGCCGATACCTTCAAGACTCGGGTCCTCCTGTAGCATACGGGTCAGTATGCCTTCAGTGATGACTTCAATTTTTGAGCGGGCGCTGACGTTACTCTCTTGGCGCATGCGATAGCCAACCTGTTGGCCGACTTGTTCATTGAGGTTTTGAGCGAGGCGTATAGCGGCAGATTTAACTGCAATACGCCGCGGTTCTAGCAGTAATATTTTTTGCGAGCCAAGCCAGTTTTGTTCTAAAAGGGCGAGGGGAACAGCCGTGGTTTTACCCGCCCCAGGTGGTGCTTCTAGAACGACTTGGTCGTGAGTGTTTAGCGCAGATAATAGGGCCGGCAACGCCTCTGTGATAGGTAAGTTTTTCATGCTTGTCAGTTGGCGAGTAATAATCTATTACTGCTGTGCAGCCCCTTCACATCTAGTTGATAGTTTTGTACTAGGTCTGAAGTGGTGCGCTCTTTACTTGAGAAAATAATCACGCTGGTATCAGGCAAAATACTCTTAATACCGCTTAAGAGCGCGTTTATTTCCTCGTTGCTTCTCGCCGGAAGGGCATTGTGCATCAACAGAATTTTAGGCCGTTTGATCAAGGCGCGCATTAATTGAATATTTTGCTTGGCAACGAGTGGCATTCGCTCACCACGGATACCTACTTGCGACAAACCAATCACAATAAGTACCAGCGCTTCTGCTTCATTATCGATTAACGCGTTCTCGATAATATCAACCAATTGCTGGTTTTTCTTATAGTTGACAGGTTCTCTTTCAAAGCCCCAAAGTAAGTTTTCCATCAGGTTTAGGCGGCCGTTTAAACTGCCTTTTCGCAGCGGTTCAAAGTGATTGAAGAAGCCGCCGATTGGCGAGTGGATTAACTGTTTGCGCAGCGCCAAAATGTCTTGTTGTAGCGTCTCGTTTATCCACTGTTCGCTGTGTTTATTGACTCTGAGACTCAGTGCCATCGAGAGTAGAAACTCACAACTGGGCAGGTGATCAGGGTGGCCTATGCATTGTGCGAGTTCTTTGCGCACGCAATCTACATCATAAAACTGATAGCTATTATTGGTTTGCTTATCGCTTTCCATTTCTTCTATTTGGTGAAGAATGTGATAGGAGAGCTTTTCTCCGATGTCCCTGAGAGTCTTATATAGATTGCTGTTTTGTAGTGCCTTTACAAATGGCGGGCTATGCGCGATTTGCTGTAGTGTCTGGTGCTCATTTTGTTCATCGATCAGACCAAAGGCAATATTTTCAATCACGCTCAATTGCGAATTGTAGCTACTAATATCAAAACGCTCAATCAACTCATCCGCTTGCATACCCCGTAAATTGGTAAAGAGATCTTCCTTGGTCAAAGAAAATTTATCGCGCATGAGTTGGTTGATCGACAACGGATCAATATAATCACGCAGACCAAACTCAAACACCATGCGTCTAGAGCCGATCGCCGACATCACATCTTGTAACCAGCTGGATAGGCCCTTCCAGCTATCAACGCCCGCTTGAGAAAAATCTGTCCAAACTTCTTGAATATCAGCAGCGCTATTCCCTGATGCTTCTGATTCTTGAATCGCCGCCAATTGCTCCTCATCTAGCAGCGATAAATTTCGGCTAGGTTCTAAGCGGCGTAAACCGTAGTTGATGTTCTGTAATATAGTGCCTTCAACCAAGAACGGCTCTGGTCCGATATAGGCTATATTTTTACTGGTTTCTTCGCTGGCTAATTGCGCTATGGATTGCTTACCTAATAACACATCACCTTCGGCGATTGGTTCTAAGCCCATCACATTCATCGCCAATTTGCGCAGCATCACTTCACTGTCGCTGCGAATATTCAAATGATCACCCGGTTGTACCGTCAAGTTGATGTTATGACTGATAAAATCACCGCGCTCATTCCTAATATAGAGATTGCGAAACGCTAATGGATTATTAAAATTGGGTAGATTTTCAGCTGTTTTTTCAATGATATTGATCAGACCAGTAGGATTGAATTGTTCTTGAATAGAGTCATAGCGCACTTTTGAATCTTGATAAGATTGATAGTAAGCCAGCAGTTCTTTCCAGGGGGAGACGACATCTTTAAAGGCGGCTAAAGCGGCAACCAGTGCACCGATACTCAGCTGACCTTGAATCACTAAAATACCGCCGACAGCATAAAACAGAATGGGGGGTAGTTGGTTCAGGAAATTATTGATAAATTTCATGAAAAATTTCTGTTGAAAAATGTCGAGTCGAATTTTGAACAAATTGCCTAAGGTGTGAGAGAAATGGGCAAGATGATAGGCCTGCGTGCCATTGAGTTTAATATCTCTGTGACCATCTACGGATTCACCAATTTGGCCGGAGAAGTGTCTGACCACTTGTACCCGCTGCTTCTTTAATGCATTGAGTTTTTTCTGCATTCTGGGAATAATATAGGCTTGCAGCGGAATCATCGAAATGGACACTAGCCCTAAGATGGGATCTTGCATAAACATAAATATCAAGATTGTGAGCATTGTGCCCCCTTGGAATAAGGGCTGAGCAACACTGTCGCCAATGAAACCGGCTAGCGGTTCTGTCTCTGAAGTGACTGTCGCTATGATTTCACCTTGTGAAATACGCTGAAATTGAGAGGGGGGGAATTTTAACACTCGATTGATCAACTGATAGCGTAATCGGCGTACCATCCGCTCGCCAATAATGCCTTTAAAGGTATTGATGCGCATTTTAAAGGCGCCATTGATCAGCACGGTCAGCAATAAAATAAAGCAGAGGGTCAGTAAATACTGCACCGGCTCGAAAGACATGCCCCAAAGTTCGCGAATACCTTCACCGGCAATGGCCTCGTTAATGATGGTTTTAGGTAACTCTAGTGAGAAATACAAAATAGGAAATATCATCAAAGTCATTAGTAGTACTTTGATCTGTTCTTTTACACTGTATTTGTAGATGAAATTCTTGAGGTTCGATTCCATTTGCAGAGATCCTATTGGCTAGCAATCACGGGTTGTGCGCCGGTATGATTAATATACGCTTTGTCGTTGCGAAAGCAATTTATAGAGATGAAATTGGCGCGCCTACATCATCACCGTTTAATGCTCAACTCTGGGAAGTGAAGTTGAACAAGAGGAGTTCCCCTCATCTTTATACTGGTCAATCAGCACTGGTGTTGATCTGCGCTTTTTTACCGGTAAAAAAGTTTGCAGGTAAAAATGATTAAGGGGTGTATAGGCGGAGAATATGGGGGCTAGAATAGATAAAACAAGGGAGCGGTTGTGCTTTTAAATAATTGAAAAATATTTTAATAATCACTCGCAGCTGTTTTAGGGGACATGCTGCGAGTTTGAAACACCGATCAGCTTTGTGCTTCAGGCGTACCGTAGATCTCTCGGTTTTGTTGCGCGTAGGCAACGCTAAAGGCAGGCTGTTGGAATTTTTTAAGGCCTAATTCCTCAACGCTCACATCCAGCGGGTTACGCTTGAACATCTCTTTGACTTCGGTGCTGGTCAGCATATTGACCGGTAAGTCTAACAGCTGCAACGCCGCTTCTAATTTGAAGCTGGTTGCACTACCGGCAAACTTACCTTTTTGCATCCGCTCGACAATCACAATTGCTTCGATTTTATAATCTTCTATTAACTTGGCGAAGGCAAATTGAAAATCACGGGTCGCTTGTGTGGTTTGTGACTGAGACACGCTAAAAGAGCGCTGACGACAATCGGGTACGTTAAACGCTCCATTATCATGATCCAATAGACAGATGATTGCCTCTGCCCCTTTTAATTCAACACCACAAATTCGCATCTAGATTGCCTTTACTATAATAAAAAGAAACCATTGTAACGGATATTTGCCCACAGAGTTATGGCTGTGCGATCAATTTGTCAATTAACCCATTTTTAGCGTTGTTGCTGAGGATTTAACCGCTCTGTAAAAGGTAGCCAGAATTGCAGCATGAGCGCACTTGTAATGCTAGCAAAGAACAATTGTTTTAGCTTAGGCGAAGTAACGCTACTGTTTCTGTGTCTTTAATATAGTCACTCGGATAATATCAACGTTTGTATCATGAGTATTGTGTGTACCGATGGTCACTCGCAAAGGAGGCGGTTTTGGCTCAAATTAATATCCAGTATATGTCGACAGCGTTTGGTGAACTGATGCTGGGAAGTTTTCAAAACAAATTGTGTCTATGTGACTGGCGCTATCGAAAAATGCGCGAACGAGTAGACTCGCGGATCAAGTCGCAATTAGATGCCAATTATGTGTTGGCCAATGACAGTGTGATTACACAGGCTGTCGCAGAGCTTAATCAATACTTTAAGGGTGAGCGGGATCAGTTTGATGTAGCTATTTTACTGGTAGGGACTGATTTTCAAAAACGTGTCTGGTTGCAATTGCAGCAAGTGGCCTATGGAGAAACGGCCAGTTATTTACAATTAGCCAGTGATCTGGGGGATGTGAAAGCGATCAGAGCCGTGGCCACAGCTAATGGGGCCAATGCGCTGTCGATTATCGTGCCCTGTCACAGGATCATCGGTAGCGATGGCAAGTTAGTCGGCTATGCCGGTGGCTTAGAGAGTAAGAAAAAACTGTTATCGCTAGAGGCCAGTACTGTGGGTGCGGGTGGTATGAGAGAGTCGCTGGCGCTTTTTTGAAGGCTGAATTGTCGAGCTAAATTTAAGGAGAGTCATGTGAGTTCGAAATTAGTACCTGAGTTGTACTGCAGTGATATTGTTGCTAGTCGGGTTTTCTACTGTGATATTTTAGGCTTTAGTGTGGTTTATGAGCGCCCGCAAGAGCGATTTTTATATTTACATTTTCAAGGCAGTGACTTAATGCTGGAGGGAGAAGTCGCAGGCCAACGGCGATGGCTCAGTGGTAATATGCAGCGACCTTTTGGGCGGGGAGTTAATTTTCAATGGGAAGTGACAAACATTGAAGCGCTCTACCAAAAGATTGAGGAGTCTAGCGCATCATCAATCTATTTATCGTTAGAGCGTAAAACCTATCGCTGTGCAGACCAGTCAATCACCCAGCAACAGTTTATCGTACAAGATCCTGACGGGTATTTATTCAGGTTCTGTCAGGAGCTTAAACCTAGCTAAACGCTAACTCGAGCTAGTACCATCATCGGGCTGTTGTTGCTCATTTTGCTGCTCATCTGGTGCCGTTTGAGCTGTTTTGTCAGCAAGCGCTTTTTGCGCATCTAATCGAGCGAAATGGTCTTTAAGCAAGTGATTAGCCGGCATATCGATAAATTGGGTGGCCTCGGGGATGTTATGATAAGCTTTACGCATATCCTCGCCTGAGAGCGGGCGGATACCTTTTTCTGTGAGACGACCACCGCAGACGTTATCCATCACGATACGCAAATCACCGACGACGATTTCAGAGGCATTATACTGGCGTACGATAATAGCACCCGTGCCTTTCATCCCCTCAAAAAGCGCCATTTTAATCAAACCTATATCGGTTTCTAAGCCGACCTTTTCCTGCTCATCTAAATAGCGGAGCAAGGTACCGTCCGCTTTGACCCCAAAGTGATAGTGATCATCGCTACAGGTAATATTGATACGTTTATCACCTTCTAAATACTCTGCTAAGTCAACGAGGTAGGCAAAAGCTTGATCGATAAATGACATATTATATCTCTTAATAATTGTAGCTCTAAAGATAGCGACTTTGAGGGAAAAGTCCAGACTCTAGTTTACCCTAAAT
>Ga0105358_10000128_pt1 | contig 31856 bp, 29 predicted proteins | sample GOMGulsemesocosm_5_FD_83509 | JGI IMG/M metagenome (GOLD analysis project Ga0105358, IMG submission 83509) | Methane-oxidizing microbial communities from mesocosms in the Gulf of Mexico - GOM15C Gulf of Mexico | ecosystem: Environmental > Aquatic > Marine > Cold seeps | place: Gulf of Mexico... | reverse complement strand
TATGGCTTTAGATCAGGAAGTAAAAGCAGAAATAATTGCTAAACATAGAAGAGAAGATAAAGATACAGGTTCATCAGAAGTACAAATTGCAATCTTAACAGAGCAAGTTAAAGTATTAACTGAGCACTTAAAAATCAACAAAAAAGATCATTCATCAAGATTAGGTCTTTTAAAAATGGTTGGAAAAAGAAAAAGACTTCTTAAGTACTTAAGAAGAACAAATTATGCTAAATTTGTTGAACTAGTTGCTGATTTAGGTATCAGAGCTAAATAATTTAAAGGTTGCTTTATGCAACCTTTAAACTCCATTCTTTAAACTTTCAAAATAAACTCCCCACTATAACTACTATTAACCTTTATTTTTGTAAAATGTCTAAAACTTATTTAGGATTTTTATGTTATTAACGAAAAAAAGTGAATATGCACTTTTGTCACTCCTCTCAATTATGAAAAGTGAAGGCCCAAAAAATGTGGATGCCTTATCAAAAGAACTTGACATCTCAAAATCTTTTTTGGCAAAAATCATGCAAAATCTTGCAAAAAACGAAATAGTTAAATCATACAAAGGTGTAAATGGCGGATTTACATTAAATAAAGTATATGATCAACTGACTATTTTAGAAATCACAACAGCAGCAGAAGAGAAAACTCCCTCAGTATTTGAGTGCTCACCATCCGTATCTGATTGCCCAACTGAAGTTGGCAGTACTTGTACCGTTTGGCCTTTAATGAATAATTTACAAAATAAAATCGATGATTTTTTAGAAAATCTTACTTTAAAAGATATCTCTGAATGAAGTTAATACATCTTTCTCACACGGACTTGGATGGCTATTCATGTCATTTATTAACCAAAGAGTACTTTAAAGAAGGCCTATTTTTAAATGCAAATTATGGTTTAGAAGTTAAACTAAGTATTAAGAAAATCATAGAAGAACTTGAGCAAGATTTAGATGAAGAAAAGTTTGTACTAATAAGTGATTTAAACTTAACACTTCAAGAGTCTAAAGAATTGAACAGAAGTGTTACTGAACTTAATGCTCAAGGTGCGAATATCAAACTTCAAGTTCTTGATCATCATGTAAGTGGGCAAAAAGCTGCAGATAAATATGACTGGTATTTTTTAGACACAAGCAGATGTGCTACTAAAATTGTTTATGATTATATTTGTGAAGAGTTAAATGGTTTTGAACCTGAAGTTACTATATGGCTTGAACCTCTAGTAAACGCAATTAATGCTATTGATATTTGGTTAGATGACCAAATAAAAAACTTTGAATTTGGAAAAGTTTTATTGCGATTGATTAGTAAAGCAACTGAAGTTAATCAAGTATTATTTGCAGAACAAAATAGAGAATATAGACTTTATCTATTAAGGGAAGCAGCCCAATATGTAAGCAAAGAAAATGGTAATATTTTATTAGACAATGATATCCATTTTATCAAAAAAAGATTTTTGAGCTTAGATGATAATGACAATACCATTGATAATTTAAGTGCAAATAGATTGGTACATATTTTAGAAACGCAAAAAGAGAAACTGACTATTATGTACAAAGGACAAAAAGGATTATTAACTTTTACTTTAGGATCTATTTCAATTCCTGCCAATGCATTTTTAAAAGCAAATCCCGATTATGATTTTTTCATTGATATTGGAAGAAAAGGTCATACCAGTTTTAGAGCTGATGGAAAACTAGATATGAATGTGTTAGCTAATAAACTAGCAAATGGGGGTGGCCATGCCAATGCCTCAGGTGCAAGATTTGACGATTTTAGAGAAACTATACATTATAGTGATGTAAAGAAATTTATTGAAAATAAACTCAAAGGTTTGAAATAATGAATTATGAAGCAGCAAGTATAAACTCAAGTAAAGAAGAGATAAAAGAAATTTTTGAAAATACAAAAACAATAGCCATCGTTGGCTTATCTCCAGATCCTTCAAAAGCCAGTAATATGGTTGGTGCGTATTTGAAAAATGCTGGTTTTAAAATTGTGCCTGTTTATCCTAAAGGGGATGAGATTTTAGGAGAAAAAGTTTATAAGTCTCTTGATGAAATTCCTTTTAAAATTGATATGGTGGATGTATTTAGAAAAGCTGAAGTAATTGATACAGTTGTTGATGCTTGTATTAAACGTGGAGACATTGACTGTGTATGGACGCAATTAGGCTTGGTTAATAATGATGCGGCGCTAAAAGCTCAAAATGCAGGAATTAAAGTAGTTCAAGATTATTGCACTAAAATCGAGCATTCTTACCTATAGCAAATTTTCGTAGTGATTTCGAAACGATAGTTACTTTTGTGAGTTATGCGTAGGTGTACCAAATAAAGTAACTGTTGCAACAGTTCCTGATATCCCATCCACTCTATTTTTAAGTGATATTGTTCCACCTAAAGTATCCGCAGCATTTTTTGCTAAAAACAATCCCAATCCAGCACCTGCTTTTCCACCCACACGTTTAAATGGAGCAAATAAATCAATCTTTTCATCAATTCCTGTTCCATCATCTATTACTGAAATTATAATTGAGTCTTCAACTCTTTGAGAGTTTATCGTAATACTTTTACCTTCAGGTGTAAACTTGATAGCATTTTGTACAAAGTTTTGTAAAATCTGCGTCATCAGTGTTGGCTGTAGACAAATCTTATGTCTGTTTACATTTGAAGTTAACATGATAATTATGTTTTTTTGTGCTGCCAACATTCGGTAATCATTGGCTTTTTTTTGTATAAATTTAATAAGATCTACTTCAATTGGTTTTTCAAACTGAGCACCTTCAGCTCGACCAATATCTAAAATAGAACTAATCATTTTATTCATTGAATCAATTTCACTGATACTTAGTTTTAAAGTTTCCTCATATTTGGAAATCTCTCTTGTTTTTTTTAATGTAACTTCATTTTTTAACTTCATTACTGCAAGTGGTGTCTTTAATTCATGAGCAACACCTATAAAAAGTTCTTTTTTAAATTTTAAAACTGTTTGTATTTTATTTGTTAAATTGTTAATTGAATTTGCCAAAGGGTGAAATTCAATAGGAAGGGTATTTTTATCAATTTGAGTTAGAAAGTTTTCATTCATATTGGATAGCTTCTCGGTAATGAGAATAATAGGCCGTAGTAGTGTTTTAGAGACTGTAAAGGCATATAAGACAACCATAATAAGACCAGCAAGACTAAGGAGTAAAATATTGTTAAATATTTTATTTAACATTTTTCTTGAAGAGTTAATATTTTTTGTGATTTTAATAAATTTTGAGTTTGTTAAGTCAAAAGGAAATAGTAGCTCAACATAAAAATCGTCATCTTTGGAATATCTTTTGTATGTGATTGAGTTTAGGTTTTTTATGGTAATTAAATCAACACTAATATCTTGGTTTGTAATAATATTAAAGTTTGTTTTTTTTACATGAGTATTAAGACTCAACTTATAGATCAGTTTCGCATCAGCTAATAGTTGCTCTTTGATTTCTTCATAAATAGTGGCTTTAGTATAACCATAAAAGATAAATGAAAGAGTGATAATAAATAATGAAGTGGCAAAAATAAGTTTTTGATAAAACTGTTTATAAATACTTTTTGCATTCATTATTTATATCTTTATAGTGGGATTAAACTTCTTTTGCTTTTGCTTCTTCATCAGCAGTTGGGTAACAGAATCTGTAACCTCTTCTTCTGATAGTTTCAATAGTAGAAATATTTAAAGGTTTATCCATTTTTTGACGAATTTGGTTAATCGCAACTTCAATAACATTTGGAGTAACTAATTCAGGTTCTTCCCAGATTGCATCTAATAATTGTTCTTTAGAAACAATTTGATCTCTATGACGTGCTAGGTGAGTTAATACTTCAAAAGGTTTACCTTTTAATTCAATCTCTTCACCATTATAAAGAATTTTTTCTTCATCTGGGTTAATAGACAAGTCATCAATTTCAATTACGTTAGTTCCACCAAATCTTAATCTAGCTTCAATTCTTGCTAATAAAATATCAAAATCAAAAGGTTTTTTGATGTAATCGTCTGCACCAGATTTTAATGCTTCAATTTCACTATCTTTGTCATCACGAGCAGATAAAATAACAACTGCTGTTCTGTTTGATCTGTTTTTAACAATTTTACATAATTCAATTCCATCACCATCTGGTAACATCCAGTCAGTTAAAACTAAGTCATAGTTTCTAATATCAATAAAATATTCTGCATCTTTGTAATTTTCTGCTGTATCTACTTGGTATCCGTAATCAGATAGACCTTCTTGTAGTGTTCTGTTAAGAGTTATTTCATCTTCAATAATCAATATTCTCATTATTTTTATCCCTTGTTCAAGTTTAAGTTAACTTTAATTTTTCGGAATTGTACCATAAAAATGAAAAAAGTTAAAGTCTTTTTAAGCTAAATTTATAAATTTGTTAAATTATGGTAATTTTATACAATAAGAATGATTATGATATAATCTCTCACATTTATAAACATTTGTAAAAATAAGTGCTTGTTACTTAAGTTGAATTGTGTCAAACCATTGATACACAATAAATACACAGATGTTTAGATAAAATTTATAAAAATTTGTAGGAAATAAAATGAAAAAAACAGTTTTAAGTCTTGTAACAAGTATAGTTATCACTGCAACTTCTTTAAGTGCTGCTGGAGCTTATGCAACTGTTAATGGTCAAGACGTAACAAAATCAGATATAGCCGTTATTTTGCGTAATCCTAAAATAAAATTCGACACTCTTCCTAAAGATACACAAGATAGAGTAATACAACAAGTAATTGAGAAAAAACTTTTAACCAGTAAAGCATTAGCAAGTGGTATTGAAAAAACAACAAGATTTAAAGAAGCAATCGAAAAAATTAAAAACGATCTGGCTTTGGAAATTTGGATGCAACAAGAGTTTAAAACTTTAGAAGTAACTCAAGATGACAAAAAAGCATATTACAAAAACAATGAGCTAAAATATAAGAAACAAGCAACCTTGGAAGCTCGACATATTTTAGTTGCAAAAGAAGAAACAGCTTTATCAATCATTGCTGACTTGGATGCAGCTAAAGATAAAAAAGCAAAATTTATTGAACTTGCAAAAGAAAAATCAACAGGACCAACTGGTAAAAAAGGTGGTTACTTAGGCAAGTTTGCACCTGCACAAATGGTTCCCGAATTTTCAGCAGCAACAGCAGCACTTGAAGTGGGGAAATACACAGCAAAACCTGTTAAAACACAATTTGGTTTTCATGTGATTTTACTTGAGAGTAAAAGTGATGCAAAAACTGCACAATTTTCTGAAGTAGAAAAGAAGATTACAAAAGCGGTGTTACAAGATAAGTTCCAAAAACATATTAAGTCTATTGCAAATGGACTTAGAGAAAAAGCAAAAATAGTTATAAAGTAGGAGATAAATAGTGGGTGTATTAGATATTGTTAAACCAGGTGTATTAAGTGGTAGTGAAGCGAAAAAACTTTTTGATTATGCGAAGAAAAACAAATTCGCAATACCAGCAGTAAATGTTGTTAATACTGATTCAGTTAATGCAATTTTAGAAAGTGCTGCAAGGGTTAATTCTCCAATCATTATTCAATTTAGTAATGGAGGAGCAAGTTACTTTGCTGGAAAAGGCTTAAGTAATGAGAAAGAAAAAGCTGGAATCTTAGGCGGAATTAGTGGTGCACAACATGTTCACACTATGGCTGAAGCTTATGGGGTACCAGTAATTTTACATACAGATCATGCTGCAAGAAAACTTCTTCCATGGATTGATGGTTTACTTGACGCTGGTAGAAAACACTTCATGAATACTGGGCGTCCTTTATATACTTCTCATATGTTAGATTTAAGTGAAGAACCCTTAGAAGAAAACATTGATACTTGTGTTGAATACTTCAGAAAAATGAACGACCTAGATATGATGATAGAGATTGAACTTGGAATTACTGGTGGAGAGGAAGATGGTGTTGATAACTCTGATGTTGACAACTCATTACTATATACTCAACCAGAAGAAGTATCTTATGCTTTTGAAAAGTTATATCCAGTGAGTCCAAACTTTACTATTGCCGCATCTTTTGGAAATGTTCATGGTGTTTATAAGCCTGGTAATGTTCACTTATCACCTGTTATTTTAGATAACTCTCAAAAATACATTCAGAAAAAACTTAATATTGAAGAAAATCCTGTGAACTTTGTATTTCATGGTGGTTCAGGGTCGTCAATAGAAGAAATAAGAGAAGCTGTATCATATGGTGTTATTAAAATGAACATTGATACAGATACTCAATGGGCTTTTTGGGATGGAGTAAGAGGATACGAGAGTAAACATAAAGATTACTTGCAAGGCCAAATTGGTAATCCCGATGGTGATGCAAAACCAAATAAAAAATACTATGATCCTAGAAAATGGTTAAGAGCCGGACAAGAAGCTACAATTTCTAGACTAGAAGTTGCCTTTTCAGACCTTCAAGGGTTAGATAAAAACTAATTTCTAAAGGCAGTAACAAATAATCATAATTATTTGTTACTGCTGATTTCTTCTTCTGTTATTAATGCCAAATTATTCAAATTATATTTTTGCAATAAATCCAATACTTTCACTACTTTTTCATAGGTTACTTTTTTGTCAATTCTAAATATGACTGATTGTTTTTTATCTTTAATATTTTCAAAAGCAAGTGCTAGTTCTTCTAAACTTGTTTCTTTACCTTTATAAGCCAGCTTCTTTGGGCCCAGTTCAATGGCAACTTGATTAACATCTACTTCAACTTCTTTTGCGTGGGAGGAGGGTAAATCTAATATGAGTGCCAACTCTTCTTTTTTAAATACTGAACTTACTATAAAAAATATGAGTAAAATAAAAACAACATCTAATAATGGTGTTAAATCAATGGGGAGAGATTCTCTTCTTTTCATTTTAATTTTTGATAACCTCATTTTTTACTCTTAGCTCCAGTTCATCTAAAACATGTATAAAATAGTTATAGCACAAATGATGTGGAATGGCAACTATAAGTCCAGCAATGGTCGTAATCAACGCAACAGATATCCCATGGGAGAAAATAGATGGATCTCCTAAGCCACTTGTTGAAATGGCCTCAAATGATTTTAATACTCCATATACCGTTCCTAGTAAACCTAAAAGTGGAGAGATGGAGGCAATGTTTTTAATAAAAGTTAAGCCTTTTTCTAGCTTTTTAACTTCGTATTCAATTTGAATACTAAGATTACTTTGATTAAGTAAATTGATTTTTTTAATTATCTTTGTGGTGATTAATTTTTTATTGCTAAGAGTCAAAAACTTCCATAAAATAATAGTAAAACCAATTATATTTAATCCAAGTAAAATATAAACTATTTCACCACCTTTGTTGAAATATTGTATTAAATCCATTAGAAACCTTTAATCTAAAATTATAAAGCTATTTTAGTATAATACAATTATGAAATATATAAATTCAAAAGTAGAAACAATAGAGTTTGATGATTACTCATTTTTTTTAAAAAGGGATGATCTCCTTGATGTTGATTTTTCTGGAAATAAAGCCCGAAAATTTTATTATTATTTGGTGAATGAATTTGAAGGAATTACAAAACTTATTGGTTATGGATCTGCCCAATCCAATACTTTGTATTCTTTCTCTGTTTTGGCGAAACTAAAAGGCTGGTCTTTAGAATTTTATGTTGACCATATTCCAAGTTTTCTAAAAGACAGTCCCGTGGGTAATTATAGTGCAGCATTAAACAATGGGGCGAAAATTATTGAAAAGAAAGATTTTTTAGAAGATAAAGCTGTTTTAGATTACCTTCAAGAAATAATTCTACCCAAAGAACAAAAGGCTCTTTTTGTTCCTGAAGGTGGCCATTGCCTTGAAGCTGAATTTGGGATTAAGATATTAGCAGATGAAATAAAACAATGGGCAAAAATACATAATAAAAAAAACCTAAAAGTCATGCTTCCTTCAGGAACAGGAACCACTGCACTTTTTTTACAAAAGAATCTAAAAGACTTTGAAGTATTGACTTGTGCTTGTGTTGGGGACGATAGCTATTTAAAGGAATTGTTTTTTGAGCTAAGCCCTAAGATTGAAGACCATCCTACGATATTAAAAGCTGATAAAAAGTACCATTTTGGGAAACTGTATAAAGAATTTTATGAAATGCATTTAAATTTAAAACAACAAACTAATATTGAATTTGATTTATTATATGATTCCTTGGGCTGGATTTGTTTGCAAAAGTATTTGTCCCAATTTGATAAACATAATCATCCTTGTATAATGTATATCCACCAAGGTGGACTTCTTGGAAATGAAACCATGTATCCTAGATATTTAAGAAAGTATGATATTTAGTTTTATTTTGTTATAATTTTTCACTATCAAAAGGGTTACAATGGGTCTTATTAGAAGCGTTATTATCACTGTATTATTAAGTACCCTAATACATGCTTCAAGCCAAAATTTGGAAAAAGTTTCTCTTCAATTAAACTGGAAATACCAGTTCGAGTTCGCTGGTTTTATTGCTGCGAAGGAATTTGGATTTTATAAAGACGTAGGCTTAGATGTAGAAATTAGAGAGTTTAATGAAGGTACGGATGTTTTAGGAGAAGTGCAGAGTAATCGAGCTGATTATGCATTATACGACTCATCTTTATTACGTTTTTATAATAAAGAGAAGCCCATTGTATTACTCTCCAATTATTTTAAAAGATCAGCCTTAGTTTTTGTTACCAAGCAAGATATATTAACACCCGATGATCTAATTGGTAAAAAAGTAATGACATCCACTTATGAGTTACAAAGAAGTTCACTTGGAACTTTACTTCAAAAGTTTTCAATCCCTATTTCATCGTTAGAACTGGTACCTCATAGTTATTCAGCCAAAGAATTCATAAATGGTTCAGTAGATGTGATGAGTGCCTTTGTTTCCAATGAATTATATGATATAAAGAATTCGAAAGTAGCTTATAATATTATAGACCCAGTTAATTATGGGATATATGGCTTGGGATTGAATTTGTTTAGTACACAAGAGAAAACAAAACGCAATCCCCAGCAAGTAGAAAAATTTATTGATGCCACAAACAGAGGCTGGAAATATGCACTAGAGCATAAAAAAGAACTCGTTAACTTAATATATGAAAAATATTCAAAAATTAAAAGTAAAGATGCTTTATTATTTGAAGCCAAAGAAACTGAGAAATTAATCATTCCCAAAGTTTATCCAATAGGATATATAGATAAAAAGATTATCCAAGATGCTATTCATAGTCTTAAGAGAGAAAAACTCATTGTTGAGAATATAAATGTGAATGAGTTGGTATATTCTAGATTGGACTTCACAGATAGTGAACTTCATTTTAGTAAAGAGCAAACTAATTATCTCCTGAATAAAAAAGAAATTTTAATGTGTATTGACCCAAACTGGATGCCTTATGAAAAAATAGAGAAGGGAAAACATATAGGAATAACGTCTGAATACATAAAATTGTTTTCAAAAACAATTGGCCTACCCATTCGTTTGGTTGAGACTGATACTTGGGTTCAATCCTTGGAATATGTTAAGTTAAAAAAGTGTGATATTCTTGCCTTAGCCAGCAAAACACCAACAAGGCTTAAATACTTAAATTATAGTGATCCTTATTTAAAGTTTCCAATAGTTCTAGCTACAAAAGTTGATAAACTTTTTATCACAGATATTAAAGAAATTTTAGAAGAGAAAAGAATTGCAATTGTTGAAGGCTATTCTTTAGGAGAAAATTTAAAAAAAGGACATGTCAATAATAAAATTATTGATGTGCCTTCGGTTGAAGCTGGGATGGCAATGGTATCAAGAGGGGAAGTTTTTGGTTTTCTTGGCGCCATGCCTCCTATTGCTCATCACTTACAAAAAGAATATGCAAGTGAATTAAAAATTACGGGAAGATTAAAGAACAATTATTCTTTAGGCGTTGCAGTAAGAAAAGATGAGCCTATACTTGTTGATATATTTAACAAGGCAATTCATTCTATTGATTCACTTGCGAAACAAGAAATATTAAATAAGTATATCTCCGTTAAATATGAAAAAGCTTTTGATTATGATTTGTTTTGGAAAGTTTTTCTTGTCCTTGTATTGCTAATATCTTATGGATTATATCGGCATAGAGAATTAATTTCTACTAAAAATAAATTAGAAAATTCAAATCATAACTTTGAGGTACTTCTAAATTCTGTAATGGAAGCAATTGTTGTATTTCATAATGAACAATGTATTGATGTGAATGATGTTGCTGTAAAAATGTTTGGATATAACTCAAAAGATGAAATGATTGGTTTATCAGTGGATGATTTTGCTGAAATAGAAACCCTGAAAATCATTAAAAGTAATTTTGACAAAGATGTGGACCCTTATGAAGTACAAGGAAAAAGAAAAAACGGTGAAACTTTTGATGCTTTGGTTCAAGGAAGAAATATAATTATCAATGATAGAAAAGTTAGAATTTCAACTGTAGTTAATACAACAACCATGAAAAATCAGGAAAAGTTATTACTTCAACAGTCAAAAATGGCAGCCATGGGAGAAATGATAGATAATATTGCCCACCAATGGAGACAACCCTTAAGTTATATTAGTACCGTTTCTACTGGTTTAGAATTAAAACTAGAATTTGATACTTTCAAAAAAGATGAAGCACTCAATGAATTAAAAAACTTAAATGAAACAACCCAACACTTATCACAAACTATAGATGATTTTAGAAATTTTTTTAAAAGTGATAAAGAAAAAAAAGATTTTTATATTTTAAAGTTAATTCGTAAAAACTTAATTTTATTTGATGGAATATTTAAAAATAGTAGAGTTAAAATTATTCTGGAAGAATCAGATGACATACTTATCCATAATTTTAAGAATGAGTTAACCCAAGCCATATTAAATATCTTACACAATGCAAAAGATGCCATGCTTGCACAAAAAAGTCTAAAATTTGTTTTTATAACTCTTAGTAAAAATGAAGACACGGTCAGTATTAAAATAAAAGATAATGGAGGCGGTATTAAAAACAGTATCATGGATAAAATATTTGAACCATATTTTACAACCAAACATGAAAAGCAAGGTACTGGTATTGGTTTGTATATGACTCATCAGATTATTGAAAAAAACATGAAAGGTAGTGTTGAAGCATCAAACGTTACGTATTCGTATCAAAACATTCAATATACTGGTGCCCAGTTTGTAATTACCTTGCCTCTATAATGAAACTTATGGGTATAAAAGATATCATTTTTACCAATCTTGATTTAAGACATAAAATATTTACTTAAATTTAGATATAATCTTCGACTATGAAAAAGAACAATTTAATATTAATAGGTTTTATGGGAGTTGGTAAAGGTACAGTAGCTCGAGCACTTGTATCTAAATACGACATGTTTGCAATTGATACGGATGATATAATCGAGAGCCAAGAGAAAAAGAAGATTAAAGATATCTTCAAAGATAAAGGTGAAACTTATTTCAGAAACCTGGAGCAAAAATGTGCTAACTGGTTAGAAAACAGTGTTGATAATACTGTAATTTCAACTGGTGGAGGATTCTATAAGAGAGCCAATCTTAGTAAAGTAGGAAAAGTCATCTATCTACAATCTTCATTCGAAGGTATACTAAATAGAATTGGTAATTCTCCTAATGCATTAAAAAAATTGAAAAAAAGACCACTTTTACAAGATATTGAAGAAGCAAAAAAACTATACAATTTAAGAATCCCAGAATACGAAAATATCTCAGATATAATTGTTGATGTTGAGGATAAAGATATTGATGATATTGTAAAAGATATTATGAAAAAGTGTAAGGCTTAAAATGAAAATAATTAATACTAAAGATGCCAATTTTAGTAAAAGTTTTGATGAAATTTTAGCACGTGCTAAAACAGATATTAAAAGTGTATCCCATATTGTGACAGGCATTATTGATGAAATAACACTGGATGGGAACACTGCACTTAAAAAACATATTGAAAAATTTGATAAGTGGACTCCTTCAAGCGATGAAGATTTATTAATTCCTGTATCAGATATGAAACAAGCATATGAAAATATTGATACGAAGTTAAAAGCTGCCCTTCATACTGCTTATGACAGAATAAAAAAATACCACGAGAAACAACTTCCAAAATCTTGGATTGATTTTGAAAAAAATGGAAGTATTTTAGGTCAAAAAGTCTCTGCTGTTGATAGAGCTGGCCTTTATATCCCAGGTGGAAAAGCTGCCTATCCAAGTAGTTTATTAATGAATGCAATTCCAGCAATTGTTGCAGGTGTTGAAGAAATAATTGTTTGTACTCCAACGCCTAATAATGAAGTAAACGAATTATTATTAGCTGCGCTTCATATTTGTGAAATAAAACAAGCCTACAAAGTTGGGGGAGCAAGTGCAATTGCTGCCATGGCTTATGGAACACAAAGCATCCCAAAAGTTGATGTGATAACAGGACCTGGAAATATTTTTGTAGCAACTGCTAAAAAACTTGTTTTTGGTGAAGTCAATATTGATATGATTGCAGGACCTAGTGAAATAGGAATTCTTAGTGATGAAAGTGCCAATCCAAAATATTTGGCTATTGATTTGTTATCTCAAGCTGAACATGATGAAATGGCAAGCTCAATAATGATTACTGTGGATGAAAATATTGCAGAACAAACAAGTATTGAAGTGGATAATTATTTAAAAACACTAAAAAGAAGTGAAATAGCTCAAAAATCTATTAATGAAAGAGGAGCTATTATTGTGGCTTCATCTATGGGTGAAGCTATAAAACTTATGAACGAAATAGCTCCTGAGCATTTAGAAATCATGACCAATAATGCTTTTGAATTATTACCAAAAATCAAACATGCAGGTGCAATTTTTCTAGGACCCAATACTCCTGAACCAATTGGTGATTATATAGCAGGACCTAATCATACTCTTCCCACAGGAAGTACCGCAAAATTTTATAGTCCTTTAAATGTTGAAAACTTTATGAAAAAGTCTTCAATTATTAGTTTTTCTCAAGAAGCTATTGACGAATTAGGTGAAGCATGTGCTCTATTAGCAGATACTGAAGGCTTAACTGCCCATGCAGAGTCTGTAAGAATTAGATTAAATAAGTAAGACAAAAAAGGTTAATAATGGCAAGTAGTAAATATTTTTTAGAAGATGAAGATGATATTTTCATAGGCAGTCCAAAGTCAAAATATTTTGATATCTCCCGACAAGCGAACAATGAAATTGTTGAAGAAGAAACAGACAGTATGATTGAGAAATTAGCTGTTATGGAATTATTACTCAGTAAAGACCAAGATATGAACTTTGATATTAACCAAGTAATAGCACAATATACACTTGAAAACTCTTCAGAAGTTGAAGAAATGAAAAAAGGGTTATATATAGAATTTACAGGTGATATTGTTTGTAGATTAGATTCATAAGGCGTAATGTGGAAGAGTTAATAGACGTTAAAAAACAGATAAAAGAGTTTGTAAAAGATATTGCAGATGAAAAAAGTTTAGAACTTTTAGAACATTTGGCCCAAGGTAAAATGTTAAGATCCAAACTGATTTTAAAAATTGCTGGAGCAAATGATGAGTCTATTAAACTTTGTGCTGTAGTTGAAATGATTCATGCTGCTTCATTGTTACATGATGATGTTATTGATGATGCTGATACTAGAAGAGGGCAAGCAAGTGTTAATGCTTTATATGACAATAAAACAGCTATTATGTTTGGAGATATATTGTACTCAAAAGCATTTACTGAATTATCCCAAATGGATAAAAGAATTTCATATAAAATTGCTGGTGCTGTAACTTTGTTAAGTGTAGGTGAACTTTTGGATGTTGAACTTACCAAAACATTTAATACTTCTTATGATAAATATATGGATATGATTTATAAAAAAACAGCATCATTAATAGAAGCGAGTGCTGCGAGTGCTGCAATATTGGCTGGCTTAGATGAAGAGAAATATGCCTTATATGGTAAAAACCTTGGTCTTGCTTTTCAAATGATAGATGATATCTTAGATATTACGCAAGATAGTATCACTTTGGGAAAACCTGCAATGCTTGATTTTGTAGAAGGTAAGGTAACTATTCCTTATTTATTGTTACATGAAAGAATAGAAGATAAATCTAAACTTGAATTACTATATAAAAAAGAATTATCATCAGATGAAGCTGCTTGGATTAAAATTCAAATGAGTGAAACCCAAACTTTAAATGATTCAATTGCACAAGCCAGAGAACTTGGTTTTGAAGCTATTAATAGTGTTAAAGATGAAAATAATGAATCTTTGGTACAAATTATGAAAGTCATGATTGAGCGAGAATTCTAATGGCCTATCTAAGTATCAGCTTCACACATAAAAATACAGATATTCAAACAAGAGAAAAACTAGACTTTTCTAATGATCTAGAGAAAGAAACTTTTTTAAAAGATATACTTAATAGTGATAGTATTGATGAAGCTGTACTATTATCAACATGTAATAGGGTTGAAATAATTACCTGCGTTTCCAGTATCGAAGATTCTCAAAATATTATTTTAAAAAAACTCTCAGAGGTTTCTACGTTAGATTTTGATGACTTGGTTGAGCGAGCCGATGTATTTGATAGTAATTATGCTATTCATCATCTGTTTTCAGTGGCATCTTCACTGGATAGTTTGGTTGTTGGTGAAACACAAATTGTGGGTCAGTTAAAAGATTCTTTTAAATACTCTATGGCAAAAGGGTTCTGCAACAGAAAGTTGGCTCGAGCTTTTCATTTTTCGTTTAAATGTGCAGCACAAGTTAGAACAGTAACTTCTCTTGGTACTGGATCTGTTTCAGTTGCAAGTACCGCAGTTGCAAAAGCCAAGAATATTTTTAAAAACAAAGAAAATGTAAAAGCCTTGGTTATTGGTGCCGGGGAAATGAGTGAATTATCAATCAAACATCTGTTAAAAGCTGATTTTGATGTTATTTTAACCAGTAGAAATCAAAAAAAAGCACAAGTTCTCGCATCTACTTTTGAAGAAGATGTGAGAGTAGAACCTTATGAAAAGTTAAGTGAGCTGTTAAATGCAGTTGAAGTGCTAGTAACTGCAACATCAGCTCCTTATCCGATTATAAAAGAAGAGATGATCAATAAATGTGACTTTAACAGATATTGGTTTGATCTAGCAGTTCCAAGAGATATTGAAGATATGGATATAGATAAACTTCACGTTTATGCAGTGGATGATTTGCAAGATATTGTAAATGACAACATGGCTTTAAGGGCTGAATCAGCAAAAAAAGCGTATTCAATAGTGAGTAATATGTCAAGTGAATTCTTTGAATGGCTTAGAACCTTGGGCGTTGAACCGGTTCTAAAACATCTACATTTAAATGGCGATGACATTATTAATAAAAAACTAGAAAAAGCAATTCAAAAAGGTTTTATCAATAGCTGTGATCAAGAGAATATTAAAAAACTTTGTCAAACGGTAATGGCAGAATTTTTACATATGCCCTCTCAAAAATTAAAAGAAGTATCTAAGTCAAGTGATGGTGACGTAGTGCTTAATACGGTTCAAAATATTTTTGGACTAGACAATGATTCTTCGATGCTAAAGAATTATAAAAATGACAATACTTCAAATGAAACAAAACAATAGGAAAATAAATGAAATTTAGTAAAATGTTTATACCAACAACAAAAGAAGTTCCAAAAGATGCAACTTTACCTTCTCACCAATATTTAGTAAGAGGCGGGTTCATCAATCAAATTGGATCTGGAATTTACAATTATTTACCACTTGGAAAAATTGTTCTTGATAAGATTAGAGCTATTGTTAAAGAAGAAATGGATAACTCAGGTGCCAATGAAGTACAATTTGGATTTGTTACTCCTTTATCTTTATGGGAAGAATCAGGACGAGCCTCAACTATGGGACATGAGCTATTAAAGTTTAAAGATAGAAAACAAACTGGATATGTGCTTTCACCTACAAATGAAGAATCTGTGGTTGATTTGGTTAAAAATAGAATTACTTCATATAAAAATCTTCCAATCAACTTGTATCAAATTTATACAAAATTTAGAGATGAAGCTCGACCAAGATTTGGTTTAATGAGAGGTCGTGAATTTTTAATGAAAGATGCCTACTCTTTTCATTCATCTGCTGAAGATTTGGTTCGAGAGTTTCATGTTATGGAAGAGACTTATAAAAAAATCTATACAAGATTGGGCTTAGAGTTTAGAGTAGTTGCTGCTGATTCTGGTGCAATTGGTGGTAGTGGTTCTAAAGAGTTTATGGTTTTAGCAAATTCAGGAGAAGACACTATTGTAGTATGTCCTGATTGTGAATATGGAGCTAATATTGAAGCTGCAAAGAGAGTCAAAAAACATGTAGCTCCTTGGTATGAAAATACTGCCTATGAAGGAAAAATAGAAAAAGTTGAAACCAAAGGTTTAAAAACCATTGAAGAAGTTTCAAACTTTTTAAGTACTTCTCAATCTCAATCAATAAAAGCTGTTATGAAAAAAGCTATTTATGAAGAACGTGAAGAAGTTATTGTCTTTTTTGTAAGAGGTGATGATGAACTTGAAGAAACTAAAGCTTGTAATGCTGTTGGCGCGTTAGAATTAGCCGATGCATCTCTTGATGAATTAGAAAGTATTGGTTTGGTATCTGGGTATTGTGGGCCTTTTGGTTTAGCTGAAGGTATCACTTATATCATTGATAATGAAATCAAAGATGAAGTTGGTCTGGTATGTGGAGCTAATGAAGTTGATTATCATTTTACAGATACTGATCTTTCTACTTTAAAAGATGCGAGGTATGCTGATTTAGTAGCTGTTCAAGAAGGAGATCTTTGTACATCTTGTGGAGGAAAACTTCACTATACAAAAGGAATTGAAGCTGGGCATATTTTTCAATTGGGTACGAAATACTCTGAAGCTATGGATGCGAAATTTTTAGATGAAAATGGTAAATCTAAGCCTTTTGAAATGGGATGTTATGGTATTGGAGTCTCAAGATTGGTGGCAGCCGTTATTGAGCAAAATCATGATGATAAAGGTTGTATTTGGACAAAAACTACAACTCCTTTTATGGTTGATGTTATCGTTTCTAGTGCTAAAAAAGAAGACGAATTAAATGCTGGAACTAAAATATATGAAGACCTTAAAAATGCTGGTATTGAAACAATTTTGGATGACAGACTTAAAGAGCGATTTGGATTTAAAATGAGTGATTATGAATTACTTGGTTTCCCATATGCTGTTATTGTTGGTAAAAAACTTCAAGAAGGTATCGTTGAAATAGTTGAGAGAAAGACTTTGAATAAAACGGAAGTATCAATTGAGAACGTTCAAGAAGAGTTACTTAAATTAATTAATTCGTAAAATAAAAACTCTTCAAAAAAAGGTTATAAAGATTTATTCTTTATGACCTTTTTTTATAAGCTATTAGAAAAAATAATAGGTGATATTATATACTTAAGAGAGTTAGTGATATAATTTTTAATAAAAAATAATAGGAATAAAAATGGAAACATCAAGTGTACAAACAGTCTCAGATATGATTGGTTTATATTCAACGAATATTGCAATCGCAATTGTAATATTTTTTGTAGGAAAGTGGTTGGCAAGTAAAATTACGGGAATTGTTATTGGCTTGGTTAATAAACAAAAAAATGTTGATAAAACCTTATCAATGTTTTTAGAAAATATTTTATATTATATTTTAATGGCTGTTGTTCTATTAACAGCATTAGATCAAGTTGGCATTGAAACAACTTCTTTCTTGGCAATTATGGGTGCTGCTGGTCTTGCTATTGGTCTTGCTCTTAAAGATTCACTTTCAAATTTTGCCTCAGGGGTTATGATTATCTTATTTCGACCATACAAAGTTGGAGATGTTGTAAACGCTGCTGGAATTACTGGAAAAGTAATAGAAATTCATCTGTTTAATACAGAGTTTACTACGCCAGATAATCAAAAAATACTGGTTCCAAATGGTGCAATTACAGCTGGGTCTATTACAAATATAAATGCCCATGAAACAAGACGAATTGATTTAACAATTGGAATTGGTTATGACGATGATATTAAAAAAGCAAAAGACCTCTTACACGAAATTGTTAATGCCAATGAGAAAGTATTAAAAGATCCAAGTGTAACTATTGCAGTTGCTGAACTAGCAGACAGTAGTGTAAATTTTGTAGTACGTCCTTGGGTAAATACACCTGATTTTTGGGATGTAAAATTTAATCTACTTGAAACAATTAAAAATAGATTTGATGCAGAGGGTATTTCTATTCCTTATCCTCAAAGCGATGTACATTTGTACAAAGAAGAAAAAAAGTATTAATATCCTAAAAATACCAACAATACTCAATAAAATCTTAACAGACTTAATTGGTACAGGCTTAAAACCTGTACTCGTTGGGGGCTGCATACGAGATTATTATCTGAAAAGTGAATGTAAAGATTATGATATTGAAGTTTATGGTATTGAAGAATTAACCCATCTAGAATTATTACTGCAAAAATTTGGTACGGTTGTACTTGCGGGGAAAAGTTTCGGCGTTTTGAAGCTTACTTGTGAGAAGTTTGAATTTGATTTTGCACTTCCTAGAACGGAGATTAAAATAGGAAGTGGGCATCAAGGGTTTGAAGTGACTACTAGTAGTAGTTTAGAGTTTAGGGATGCTGCACGAAGGCGTGATTTCACTATTAATGCAATGGGTTATGACTATGAATCAAAAACGCTATTGGATCCTTATAATGGAATGGGTGATTTAAAGAAGAAAACTTTACGACATATCAATGACACTACTTTTATAGAAGACCCCTTACGTGTATATCGTGCAGTACAATTTTGTGCAAGATTCGAATTTTCTCTAAATAAGGCTACTTTTCTTTTATGTGAAAAAATCGTACAAAATAATGAGCTTGAAGAATTGGCAAAAGAAAGAGTTTTTGAGGAAATAAAAAAACTCCTTTTAAAATCTGATAAACCCTCTATAGGATTTACTCTTCTTAAAGACCTGGGGGTTTTAAGATACTTTCCTCAATTAGAAGTTTTAATAGGGTGTTTACAAGAAAAAGAATATCATCCAGAAGGTGATGTTTGGGTACACACTTTGATGTGTTTAGATGAGATGGCAAAATTAAAATCTGACGATGAATACAAAAACTTATATTTGATGTTGGCAGTATTGTGTCATGATTTAGGTAAACCAGCAACAAGTGCTATTATAAATGGAAAAATCACCTCCCATAATCATGAAAAAGAAGGCTTGCAACCTACCATAGAGTTTATAAAATTGCTTAGCAATGAAAAAAAACTCCTCGATAAAATACTTCCTTTGGTTCAATACCACTTAGCCCCCTTTCAGTTATACCTTCAAGATTCAAGTTTAAAAGCTGTTAAGAGGTTAGCTATAAAAGTTAATATAGAAGAACTGTGTATTGTCTGTCTTGCTGATTGTAAAGGCAGAACTATTCCAGATAAAGATAAGTGCGATAAAGCTGTACAATGGCTATTAGACAAGGCAAAAGAAGTAAACGTGCATCAAGAAAAAATGCAAGCTTTGGTATTGGGTAGAGATCTAATTAAACTGGGGTTAAAACCTGGGCCAAAATTTACAGGTATACTTAATTGGGCATATGATTTACAAATTGAACATGAAGACTATTCTAAAGAGATACTACTTGAAATGATTCTAAAAGAATTTAATACTAAAAGTTAAAATTATAAATCTTGACTTATGGATAAATAATAGAGTTTTTACTTGAATTTGCTGAACTATACACAATAACATTGTATTTTTTAGCATAATATTTCATCAACAGTCTTTGTAAGACAGGTTCTGTTGAAGGGGTAAACCAAGCATTATTTGATGTAGCAATCATATATTTGGTATCTCCCAGGTTTTTAAAAATCTCATCAGTAGTGGCTTCATAACAAATGGCATTTCTAAAATTAAAGCCTTTGATATTAAAAGTCGTTGCCTCTTTTGCACTTTCATAATCTTTTGCACCATCATAAAAAATATCATTGACTAAGTTTCGAATTTTTTCTGGAAGCGGGACTGCTTCCCCAAATGGAACAAGAACTACTTTATGTGCAACATCAACTCTGCGCTGTGAAATGTGATAGGTTGAATTATGATAAAGTCCATCTTTTTTGTATAAAGAACCTGCAATAATATCAATGTTGTTAGACTTGTCTTTTAAAACATCTAATAAAAGCTTATTGTTATTAAGGATAGTTGGAAACGAAGTTTCAGGTAAAATAATCAAGTCATATTTATTTTGAATGGCCTGATTGATAAAATCAATATTTTGACTTATTAATTCATCTCTATGATCTCTGTCCCATTTGACATTTTGATTGACATTTAATTGTGGCATAAATATTTTAATATCAGGTGCAATTACTTTGTTTGTAGGTACTAGATAAAATGAAATTAAAAGAGGTATCCAAAATATGTATTTAAATTTATTTAGTAATACCATTGCAAGTAAAACAAGAGCAAAGTCAAGTTTTGTAATACCAAAATAAGAGTCAATAAATAGTAGTTCAGGTTTCACCCAATTAAAACCAAAAGGGGCTAAAAAAGTAAATCCAAAAAGCAATAGGCCTCTTAAATAAATGGAATTATCCACAATTCCAATAAGATAGAAAATGATGCCATAAACCAATCCCACACATAGAATCACGATGGGCATAAGATAATTTAAATCATAGTATTCAAAACTTAATGCCAACCACCAGCACCAAAATATTCCTGTAAAAAAACCAGCATAAAACAAAGATTTTCTTGGAATAGTTAGTATCAAATATATACTGCTAAGACCTAATATTGAGTTAATAAGTTTATTTTCAATATTAAAATAAGACAAATAAATAAAGCATGAGAATAAAATAGCCGTACACAAGCCTTTTATTATCATATTTTTGTTAAAATTATCGCGTTTTACTAAAAACATAGAAACTTATAAATACAAAGGAATTTAGATGAATGCAGATTTAATTCAATCATTACTACCTCTAGTGGCGTTATTTGGGATTTTTTACTTCCTAATTATTAGACCGCAACAAAAACAAGCTAAACAGCACAAACAAATGATCGCTGATCTTAAAAAAGGCGATAAGATTGTAACAAATGGTGGCTTAATTGTTGAAATAATCAAAATTGAGGAAGCTCATTTAGTTGTGAAAAATCATGATAATACTGAAATGAAACTAATTAAAGATTTCGTTTCTAGACTTTTAGCTGAATAAAAATTCAATCTAAACTAAAAGTTATACAAAATTAAATACAAAGTCAATCTTTGTATTTAATTTGGTATTACTAAGACGAGTAAATCTTTACTCGTTTTTCTATCAAAATTCTATTTAAGGAAAAAGATTGAAAATCTTAAATTATAGACTTATTATTTTTATACTCAGTATAATATTTGGTGTAGTCTTTGCTATGCCTTCATTTTTGCAAACTGACAGTGGGAAAAAAGTTTCACTTGGTCTTGACTTGCAAGGTGGGTTACATATGCGACTAGGTGTTCAAACCAATGAAGCTGTAACATCAAAAATCAAAACCATCGCAACTTCAATCAAGTATTTTGCTGAAGCCGAAGAGATTTTAATTGAAGACTTAAGTTTCAAAGACGACATTATTAATTTTATCGTATTAGATTCTGATGAGATTACAAAAGTTGATACAATGCTTGCTGAAATTCAAGGTCTGGATATTCAAAAAAGCGAAGATTTAACTTACACAATTTCTCTTCAACCTGCGCAAGTTGATTTAACTAAAGATTTAGCGGTAGCTCAAGCTGTTGAAACAATCAGAAATAGATTGGATCAATTTGGATTGGCTGAACCAACAGTTATAAGACAAGGTGCTGAAGACATTGTTGTTGAGCTTCCTGGTATTAAAAATGCAGAAGATGAAAAAGCAGCACGTGAACTTATCTCAAAACCAGCTCACTTAGAGTTAATGGAAGTTGATGAAGACAGAGCAGATCAAGTATATACACTTACAGATTCACAAGCAGCTGAATATGGTGATATCATTTTAGATTCAAACGATGGCAATAAATACATCGTTAAAGAAATTCCTATCTTAGATGGAAGTCAAGTTACAGATGCACAAGTTGCATTTGATCAAGCAAATCAACCAATAATTAGTTTTGTATTAAACAGTAGTGGTGCAAAAATATTCGGTGATTTTACAGCGCGAAGTGTTGGAAAAAGATTGGCTATTGTGCTTGATGGTAAAGTTTATTCAGCACCAAATATCAATGAAAGAATTGGTGGTGGTAGAGGTCAGATTTCTGGTGGATTTACTGTTGTTGAAGCTGGAAACGTTGCTATTGCGCTTCGTTCTGGGGCACTTCCTGCTTCAGTTAAGATGTTAGAAAAAAGATCAGTTGGTCCATCTTTGGGTGCTGATTCAATTAAAGCATCTATGATTGCTTTAATTTTAGGATTTGTATTAGTTATCATTTTTATGGTTTTATATTATGGTATTGCTGGAATCATTGCTAACGTTGCATTGATTACAAATATTTTTATATTAATTGCAGTGATGGCTATGTTTGGCGCGACATTGACGCTTCCAGGGATGGCAGGAATTGTCTTAACCGTTGGTATGGCTGTTGATGCTAACGTTATCATTAATGAAAGAGTTAGAGAACTATTACGACAAGGAATGAGTATTCCTAAAGCAATAGAAGATGGATACTCAAATGCAATGAGAGCTATTTTAGATGCAAATATCACAACACTATTGGTGGCAGTAATTTTATATGCATATGGTACTGGACCAATTAAAGGATTTGCTGTAACAATTTCTATTGGTATTTTAGCATCAATGTTAACTGCAATTTTAGGAACTCATGGTATCTATGAATCGTTAATGCCTAAAATTAATAAAAGTAAAAATCTTAGAACATGGTTTGGTATAAAATAATGGAAATCTTTAAAACAAATACGACATATAATTTTATGGCAAAAAGATTGCCATTTATGATGCTTTCAGGATTAATTCTTATTGCTTCATTGATAATGCTAACGACAAAGGGTTTAAACTTTGGTATTGATTTTGCAGGTGGAACTATTGTTCAAGTTAAATATGAACAAAAAGCACCTATTGAAAATATCAGAGCTGTTTTAAATGGAACCCAAGAGTTTCAAAATTCAACAATAACTGAATTTGGAAGTCCCGAAGAAATTGTAATTAGAATCACTGGTTCTTCTTCAGATTTAACAACAGATATTGGAGATACAGTTAGTGCTCTTCTTGTTGGAACTGGAAAATTTGAAGTTAGACGTGTTGATATAGTTGGACCTAAAGTTGGTGGAGAGTTAAGAGAAAAAGGTCTTATGGCCTTAGGTCTTTCGCTACTTGTAATCTTAATCTATGTTAGTTTTAGATTCGAATGGCGATTTGCTGTGGCCTCAATTTTTGCTCTTGTACATGATGTTACTATTGCACTTGGAATGATATCTTTATTTCAAGTTGATGTGAATCTAGATATTTTAGCAGCAGTTCTTACCATTCTTGGATACTCACTAAATGATACTATTATTGTATTTGATAGAATTAGAGAAGGGGTCCAAAAATCTCACAAATCTGTACTTGAAGATGTTGTAAATGAATCGGTATCAAGAACATTATCAAGAACAACGTTGACTTCTTTAACCACATTCTTTGTGGTTATAACATTGTTTGTCTTTGGTGGTGAGATTATTCATGGATTTGCCTTTACAATGCTTGTTGGTGTTGTTGTGGGGACTTATTCATCTATTTTTATTGCAGCGTCATTTTTAGTACAACTTAAATTTTCTGTGGCTAACTTTAGAGTGAAAGAAGCTGAGAAATTAAAAAGACAAAAAGAAAAAGATAAGATGAGAGCTATGTATGAGCAGGGAACAGTCTAAAAACTGCTCTTTGCATCATCTTTTCTAATAACTCTACGTTGAAGGAGTAAATTTGCTCAGTCACTTACCTGATGTAAGCTCCTTCATAAATTTTCACCTTCGCCTTGATTTTTTATAAAATATAATACAAATAATAGCCTTAAAAACTATCTCATACTCCAAAATATATTTCTTAATGTAGTTTGTTGAACTACGAAATACTTTTACTATATATCCTAAAATAATTTACATCTTTACTGAATTCTCTTTCGTCTAAATAGTAGGAGATGTTGAGTTATTTATTGGAAGCATAATATTAAAAGTCACCCCTTCTTTTTCTACACTTTGACAATCGATACTACCATTTAAATTGCTTGTGACAACATTATAAACAATATTTAGCCCAAGTCCAGTACCTCCTTCTTCCCTATTGGTTGTAAAAAATGGGTCAAATATTTTAGGCAGGTTTTTCTCACTTATTCCTTTTCCATTGTCTGTATATGTTATGTCTAAATTATCTTTATCTTTTTGCTTAACTTTAATTAAAATGTGACCTTCTTCGGTTTTTTCAAAAGCATGTCTGATAGAATTTATTATTAAATTGGTAAATATTTGTGAATATGCACCTGGATATGAGTTCAACTCAATGCTATCACTACAAGCAATTCGTATATTGAGGTTTGTCTTTTTAATCATATAATTTAAACTATAGACAATTTCTTCAAGATATAATTTTAAATTAAAAATCCTTTGTTGTTCACTGGTTTGGTCAACGGATACTTGTTTAAAGTTTTTTACTAGAAGAGCAGTTTTACTTAGGTTAATATTAACCTGCTGTGCTAAATCAATAGCTGTTTTTAAGTAGGTTTCAAAATCATTTTGGCTCATAGATTCATTTGCATACTCTTTTTCAAGTTTTTTTGTAATTTGCAAAAAATGAGTAATTCCCATTAGTCCGTTACCTACAGGTGTATTCAGTTCATGGGCAACACCAGCAACCAGGCCACCCAAACTTGCCATCTTTTCAGCTTCAACAAGCATTGTTTGAGTTTGAATTAAATTGCTAATAGTTTGTTCCAGTTCGTCATTAGATTTTTCTAAATCTTCAGTTCTGTCTCTTATCTTATCTTCTAAAGTTTTGTTGATTTCATTTAACTCTTTTGTTGCATTATTTAACTGTGTTATATCAATCACTGTTCCAACAATTCCATCAATTTCATTGTGTATATTTGAAAAAGTATTTTTATATAAAATCACATCTCTTAAGTCTTTTTTGTGGTTATATATTTGAGTATTAAAAGTATCATTACCCTCGTTTTCTAGAATTTTTTTATCATTGTCATCATAATCTCTGGTTAAATTGGTGTCTTGTATCTGTAGGATTGACTTGCCTAAAATATCTTCTTTTTTGTATCCAAAGAAATCTAAAAAGGCTTTATTGAATCCAATGTATTTTAAACTAACATCTTTAATATAAATAGGTACACTTACTGTATCCATTAGAAGTTGTTGGAAATGAAGTTGTTGCTGAATAACTTCAATTCTGTTTATTAATGATTCTCTCATAGTTCCAAATTCATTGGCTAAGGTTCCTATTTCATCATTGGATTTAATATTAATTTCATATGACAAATCACCAGAGGTTATTTGAGTCGCAGCCTTGGTGAGTTTTTTAATTGATTTTGTAAACTTATGTATAATAAAAAATATCACAACAAACAATAACAATACCAGTACTATGGAATATTTAATTAGATTATTTTCATAATCTTCTAGGTGCAAGTTTATTAGGTCTTTGGTATAAAAAATGTGAAGTTTACCAATATTTTGTTGGTTTTTAACCAATTCAAAACTATTTTTAATAACCGAATTTAGATCATATTTTTTTGAATCAAGCTTAAAATCTAATACAGTACTATAATCTATAATCTCAATTTTTACAATTTCTGGGTCAAGGTATAAGGAGTTTAGGTTTGAATATAGAGTATCTTTATTGTAGTCAAATAAGAGTTGTGAAATGGTGTTTTTGTATATGAGTTCGTTATAGGTGATTTTATTGTTTAATCGATTAATTGAATTTGATCTTTCAATATCAATGATGTAAGTATCAAATAATCCAAGAAATATAGATGTAACCAATGATATGGTTAAAAATATTTTAACAAATATACTCATAGAATAGACCTTGAAAACAAGTTATATATTACGTTGAATGAGATATGTTAGCATGTATTATTATAATAATTACTTAAAAAATCAAGTCAGTTACTTGCTTTAACGAAGTAAAGTAAATAGCTAATTTTTAAAATATGATTCTAGTATTTTGTTGTAACTTCCATCTTCTTTAATTGACTTTAAAATAAAGTTGAAATCTTCGATAATCAATTGATGCTTTAAGAGCTTTGAGAACCCTAGGTAGGCTTTATTATCAGTGAGAATAGGACTTAACTGTTTAACTTCATGCAATTGATTCAGACGTTTTAAACGGCTTAATACGTAATACTTATTATCTACTAAGATATCAAAACGTTTCCTAAAAAATTTCTTCAGATTCTGTTCACTATTATTGGCAATTTCCAAATGAATATATTTATTTTTTACAGCATCATCAAAATAAGTACCTGATGAGTATCCTCTCACCCGGCCAAAAGTGTAGCTACTCAAAACAGATAAATCTCCACTATAATTAATTTGAGAATTCTTTAATACAAACATACCAATGGGTTCAGAGGTGAAATCATCTGGATAATCAGTAAAAAGTCCACGTTCAGGAGTTTTAAAAAAAGGGAAAATCCCATCTGCCTTACCCTCTTTAATCATCTTAACTGCTCTGGGCCAAGGCACTATACGATAGGTTACTTTAATGTTAAGTTTAGAAAAAATAAGATTGAGTATTTCAATATTAAAGCCAACAATGTTACCTTTTTCTTTATAGGCGTACGGGGGAAAATCAATGGTGACAAAATTGAGTGTTTTTCCAAATACTAAAATGGGGAATACTAAAATGAGTATGAAGAAGATTCTTGTCATCACAAACTCCTTAACTACAAATTAGTGTAACAATTTTTTGTGGTAAAAAAGTGTTTTTCCTAAAAGTCAAGAATAAAGTTGATTTTTTAACACACAATAAATTGCATATTGGATTATTAAATATATTTTACGAGATAAAAAGTGTTTTTTCGCTAATATATTTTTTTAAACAAAAAATTTCAAAGGATAATCATGGATTGGGGTAAGGTAACTTATATTTTCTTTTCACTCATGTCACTAACTACAACAGCAGGGTTTATTTACGAACCAAATGCAATAGCATTGTTTTTAGCAGCAGGTGTAAATATAATATCTACAATTTTAAAGATTGGTGTAAAGAATTTATTGGCAGCAGAACTACTAGCAAGTTCATTGGTTGCAGATTTGCATCTTATTCCCGCGTTTATGGTATTAACTTTTGTAGATAATGAAAGAATGGCAATAGCACTTGCTATTGGAGCAATCGTAGCAAATGTATTTTCGATTGCTTTGGCACTAATTGAGAGTGCAAAAAGTGAAGATAAGGAAGAGTTTTAATGGAATACAACCCTCAAAGTATTGAGAAGAAATGGCAACAGCATTGGGAAGAAAACAATAGTTTTGAACCTGAAGATAACACTGAAAAAGAAAAAAAATTCATACTAAGTATGTTCCCTTATCCTAGTGGACGAATTCATATGGGACATGTGAGAAACTATTGTTTGGGTGATGCATTTGCCCGACATTTTAGAAAAGAAAATTATAATGTTTTACATCCAATTGGATGGGATAGTTTTGGAATGCCAGCTGAAAATGCTGCAATTAAAAACAAGCTTCATCCTAAAAAATGGACTTATGAAAACATCGATTATATGAGAAAAGAACTAACGGGCCTGGGACTTTCTTTTTCTAAAACGAGAGAGTTTGCAACCAGTGACGAATTGTACACAAAATGGGAACAAGAATTTATCATCAAAATGTACGAGAATGATTTGTTATATAGAAAATCTACAACAGTAAATTGGTGTGAAACTTGTCATACAGTACTTGCTAATGAACAAGTTGAAGATGGATGTTGTTGGAGATGTGATAACGAAGTAGATCAAAAAGATATGCCAGGTTATTACGTTTCAATTACTAAATATGCTCAAGAACTATTGGACGATTTAGATGATTTAAAAGAAGATTGGCCTTCTCAAGTACTTACTATGCAAGAGAATTGGATAGGAAGAAGTGAAGGTTTGGAATTTGAGTTTGAATTAACTACTGATTCACGATACAAGCTAGACAAAGTGTTTAGAGGTTTTAATGTATTTACAACAAGACCCGATACTATTTACGGAGTAAGTTACGCAGCTTTAGCACCTGAACATCCTATTGTTCAATACCTAGTAGATCATCTTATTTTACCAGAAAATAAAATCAATAAAATCAAAGCAATGCAGAAAGTTAGTGAACGAGATCGAGCAACACAAGACAAAGAAGGGTTATCTCTTGAAATTGATGTTATTCATCCATTAACTGGCGAAAAAGTTCCTGTTTGGGTTGCTAACTTTGTATTGGCATCTTATGGTGGTGGAGCAGTTATGGCTGTTCCTGCTCATGATCAAAGAGATTTTGAATTCGCGCAAGAATATGATTTACCAATTAAACAAGTAATTGTTAAAGACGATGTTATTGAAAATATGACTGAAGCATATACTGAGCCTGGAACTTTAATTAACAGTGGTACTTTTTCAGGCTTGAAAAATACTCAAGCAAAAAAAGCTGTTGTTTATCACTTTACTCAAAATTCAATTGGGAAAAAGCAAATAAATTTCAAACTAAGAGATTGGGGAGTTTCACGTCAAAGATACTGGGGTGCACCGCTTCCTTTTGTTCATTGTGACTCTTGTGGATTGGTAGCTGAAAAAGTTGAAAACCTACCAATTGCTTTACCTGAAGATGTAGAAATCACAGGGGAGGGGAATCCTCTAGATACTCATCCTACTTGGAAACATTGTAGCTGTCCCCAATGTGGGAAAGAGGCATTAAGAGAAACTGATACACTTGATACGTTTGTACAGTCAAGTTGGTATTTTTTAAGATACGCTACAAATCCCAAAAAATGGGAAGAAATGGGTATCTCTAAAGAAGACAGTGATTACTGGATGGATGTTGACCAATATATTGGTGGAATAGAACATGCTATTTTACATCTTCTTTATTCAAGATTCTTCACTAAAGCATTAAATTCTTTGGGATATACAGACTCAAAAGAACCTTTTAAACGATTACTTACTCAAGGTATGGTTTTAAAAGATGGTGCTAAAATGAGTAAATCTAAAGGTAATGTTGTAGATCCTGATAAACTTGTACAAAAGTATGGGGCTGATACTGCTAGATTATTTATGATGTTTGCTGCTCCTCCTACTAAAGAGTTAGAGTGGAATGACAGTGCAGTTGAAGGTGCTTTTAAATTCTTAAGACGATTTTCAAATAAAGCAGAAGAAGTTCAAGGCGCTGGAATTGAAGATATCAATTCAATCGTTCATAGTGAACTTTCCAAAGATGAAAAAGAAGCTAGAAAAAAAGTGCATGAAGCTCTGAAAAAAGCGAATGATGTTTTTAATAAAACATATGCTTTCAATACTTTAATCGCGGCATCAATGGAAGCAATTAATGCCTTAAGTGCTCAAAAAAATAAAGCTGTTTGGGCTGAAGGGTATTATATTTTAAGTAATATTTTAGAACCTATTGCTCCTCATTTATGTTGGGAATTAAGTCATAACTTATTTGATGGTATGAACTTTGATAAACCCTTAGAAATAAATGAAGAAGTTTTTGTATTAGATTCAATTTCTTTGGCTGTTACAATTAATGGTAAAAAAAGATGTGAAGTTGAAGTTTCTCCTGATGCAAGTAAAGATGAAGTTTTACTTGTTGCAAAAGAAGTTGCGAGCAAATGGATTGAAGGAAAAACTATTATTAAAGAAATAGTAGTTCCAAATAAACTTGTAAACTTAGTCATCAAAGGATAACTTCAATGAAAAGTATTATTAAAACTAGAAAAGTATTTTTAATACTTCTCTCAGCACACCTTTCATTATTGATATTATTAACGGGGTGTGGATATAAACCGTCTTCTTCTTATGCTAAGAAGAAGATTCAAGGAAACGTGTATGTACATGTTATCATTAACCTTGAAGAACCCAAAAATTCAGTTTTAGTAAAAGATGCACTGAATGAAATCGTGGTTGGTCAATTTAATAACAAATTGGTTTCAAAAAGAAGTTTAGCTGATACGATCTTAACTATAAAACTTGACTCTGTTGGTACTCAAGAACTTCAAAAAGACGAAGATGGATATGTAAACTTATATAGAACCAATGTACGTATTTCTGTGTCATATGCAGGCGTAGGTGGGAAAGGGACAACTTTCGTATCTGGAAGTTATGACTTCTCTGTTGATGATGGCGCTACAATATCTGATGCCAAACGATTTGAGGCCATTAAAATAGCTTCATCAAAAGCCTTAGAAGAAATCGTTTCAAAATTTGCAATTGAGTCTTTTAAGAAAGATAAAACTCAAGGTGATAAAAATAAAACTAAGTAAGTTTTTAGATGAAAAATCTATGTATTATGATGAAATTGATTATAGTACTATTAAAAAAGCATGGAATGAATTAAAAGCCCATGTCTCTTTACCATATGTCATTCACTTGGTGGGTACAAATGGTAAAGGCTCAACTGGAAGGTTTCTAGCCCACTATTTAAATAAAAGTAACTACCAGGTGTTGCATTATAGTTCTCCTCATATACTAAATTTCAATGAGCGAATTTGGATTAATGGGTGTGATGTAAGTGATACTGAATTAGAAAATACCCATGAAAAGCTTCTCGAAATATTAAGTAAAGAGTTAATTGATAAACTAACTTATTTTGAATACACAACATTGTTATCTTTTTACTTATCCTCAGGATTTGATTATTTAGTACTTGAAGCTGGTCTTGGTGGAGAGTTTGATGCAACCAATGTTGTAAAAAATGATTTAACCTTAATCACAACAATTGACTACGACCACCAAAGTTTTCTTGGAAATACCATTGAAGAAATTGCAAGTACAAAATTGAGAAGTTGTGATACTAAAATGATTGTAAACAAACAAGTCCATGAAAAAGTATATGAAATAGCAAAAGAATACAACTTCTCACATGTTGAACAGTTTGATGTATCAAGTTTGGATTCTTTCCCAGCTTACCTTTTACAAAACTTGCAATTGTCTTTAAGTGCTTTGAAGTATCTAAATATTAAAATCGATTTACAAAAACTTCAAGATGTAGAACTCTTTGGACGATGTCAAAAACTTCAAGAAAATATTACCATTGATGTGGGGCACAATCCTTTAGCTGCATCAGTAATCAAAGATGTGTTTTTAAAAAAAGACAAGAAAATATCTTTAATATACAATTGTTTTTCTGATAAAGATTATAATAAAGTCTTAGAAATATTAAAACCAATTATCAATGAAATTTTAATCATCAAAGTTGAAGATAACAGGGTTGTTGATAAAAAGAACTTACTTGAAGTGTGTTCAAAATTAAATATTAAAGTGAATGATTTTAAAAATATCTCATTTGAAAAAGAGTACCTTGTTTTTGGTTCATTTTCAGTTGTGGAAGAGTTTTTAAGGGTTTATGGTGAGAAATAGACTTATTATTACGGTAACAGACGTACATGGAACGAAATCCTACAATGTACCCCAATTAATCAAAAAGTTTTTTTTAATTATTTCACTCTCTCTTTTATGTATCATAGCAGGAAGTTTTTGGCTTATCTCTATTTTAAAAGAAGATATATCAGAAGTTAAAATTGAAAAAACAGAAGCTTTACTTGTACTAAAACATGAAAATGAACAAGAGCTTAAAAAACTAAGAGATAGTAAT
>Ga0105358_10000125_pt1 | contig 32108 bp, 21 predicted proteins | sample GOMGulsemesocosm_5_FD_83509 | JGI IMG/M metagenome (GOLD analysis project Ga0105358, IMG submission 83509) | Methane-oxidizing microbial communities from mesocosms in the Gulf of Mexico - GOM15C Gulf of Mexico | ecosystem: Environmental > Aquatic > Marine > Cold seeps | place: Gulf of Mexico... | reverse complement strand
TTATCAATTTAGTCCTCAAGTTCAACTGTATGTTAATCTTCGTAACATCACCGATAAAAAATATGTGTCGCCTGCTGTGCAAAGCCCGAATAATTTCTTTGGAGTACCTGGCGAAGGAAGAAAAATTGAAGTGGGTGTACGCTGGTATTTCAAATAATTAGCCCTTAGTTAAAATCTTTGACAATAAAAGTGATAAATACAAAGCGTAAAACTCTGTAACGGGTTATTCTGAATATAAAATGGACAACGAAGTAGTTATTTTTTAAACCACTAAAAATGTTCAACTAATTATTCGACTTGGTATTCAACATATTATGAAAGAACAAATACACGATATATTAATTATTGATGATGAAGTCTCAAATTTGGAACTTCTCTCTGTGTATCTTAAAGAAGAAGGCTATCAAGTGCGTCCTGCAAATAACTCACGATTAGGGCTGATGTCAGCAATAAATAAGCCGCCATCGCTAATCATTAGTGATGTCAATATGCCTGAAATGAGTGGTCATGAGGTTTTTGAAAAATTACAATCCCAACACAATACTCAACAAATCCCTTTCATTTTCATTAGTGGTAACATCGCTAAAGTAGACATGAGCGATTTATGTAACCCCGATCTAGTGATACAGTTACAAAAACCTATAAATTATAAGCAACTTATGGTTATAGTTGCAGATAAGTTAAAAACTTTAGATATTGTTAGCATTTAACGCTGATAATATCGACATTAAATCGTAATCTTCTACAGCTTTGCGTATGGCTTTTGCTTGTACCAAAGAGCTCATTTCTACTTGTTCAGTAAGCAATATAAGCTTTTCGGTATTGAGCTCTATCGCAGCACTTATCAGTGATTGCTTTAATTCTTCTGGTAATTCATTTAACGTTTCTGAGCATAGTTTTGGCGTTAATGTCAGTGATTCTTTATCATATTCACTATCCGGTTCTTCTGTCAGATACTCCACATGAAGATGAGTTGTAAGGCATTTATAAATGTCTGAATTTATATATGGTTTGAATAATATGTCATTACAGCCTGAGCTCTGTATTTCATTTCTTTTTTCTTTAAATACATTCGCCGTGAGTATAACGATTTTAACCTCTTCTCCTCCTGCCATTTCACGAATTATTGTTGTTGCTGTTAACCCATCCATTATTGGCATATGTAAGTCCATCCATATTAAATGAGGTTGCCACTGTTCAAATGCGTCTATGGCATCCTCTCCATTTACCGCAGTGCGTGTAGTAAAGCCAATAGAATTAAGAATATGCTCCAGTAAAGCGCTATTCTCCTTATTATCATCGACGATTAATAATCGATAGCTTTTCTGCCCAGGTTTTAACCTAATAATATGTGGGGCATTATTAATAGTTAAACTTTCACTTACACTTTCAACTAATATATTGAACTTAAAAGTAGTTCCTTGTCCTACTTGCGATTCAACCTTAATCTGTCCTCCCATCAATTCTACAAATTTCCCTGTTATTGTTAATCCTAACCCAGTTCCCACTTGAGATAAGTTGTTACTCACTTGAACAAAGGGCTTAAAAATTGAATGGATTTTATCTTCAGGAATACCTACACCGGTATCCTCAAGTTGGAAGTGTAAATTTAATTTGTCGTTTTGTTTTTGACTATTAATTTTTAATAAAATAGAGCCGCTTGTGGTAAATTTTATCGAGTTGGCGATCAAATTGATCAGTACCTGCTTTAATTTCACTTGATCTGTGTTTATGTAGCGAGGGACGGTACTGGCAATTTCAACGTTTAATGCTAAACCTTTCTTTTCTGCTATATCTTTTAACATCAAAACAATATCATCAATGACTAGTTTAAAATCAAAGTCATCCAAATCAAGTTCTAACATATTGGCTTCAATTTTCGACATATCCAAAATATTATTTACTAAAGCCAATAAATGCATTCCACTACGATTTATTAGCTCAACATGCCGCATACTAGAAGTTTCTATGCTTGATTCACGAGATAATATACCTGAAAATCCTAAAATTGCATTTAATGGGGTTCGCAGTTCATGACTCATTTGTGAAAGAAAGTCACTTTTTGCTTTACTCGCAGCTTCTAAAGTTTTAGTGGCATCAGTTAGCTTGTTGGATGTTCTTTTTTGGTGTTTATAACTTATAAATAGGAGAAGCGACAAAAGAATCAAAATGGCTGTAAATATTTTCAGATAAAATTCGACTAATTCTTGTTTTTCTATGGTTATCTGTTTTGTTTCAATTGTTTTTTCTATGTTATTTACTTTGGTATTTTGTATGTTTATCAGCTTATTTTTTTGCGCAATGATGTCTAGTTGATCATTGATTTGTCTTTTTTGATTTTCTAGAAAAATTTGACCTTGGATAACTTTTTCTTGTTGCTCGTTCAGTTTATTAATAGTAGTAGCAAGGGATTTTCTTTGACTTTCAAACTCTCTAGTTTGTTCTTCAAGTTCGTTTTTCGCAGTAATCACTGCTTGGGCATAATTTGATGATATATTTTTTAATGAACTAACTTCTGATACTAAAGTTCGTTTTTCTGAATGCAGTGTACTTATTTGTCGGTTTGTACTTATTAAACTTTTTTGATTTTCGTCTAAAAGACGTTGAATCTCTCTCAATGTAAGCTGATTGTCTTTGTACAGCTGTGCTACATCAATTTCAGTACCGCCAAGTAATATAATATCGGGTTCAATACCCAAATTGTGATTGATAATATTCGCTTTATTTATCTCGAACTGAATTTTATCAGTTTCATTATCAAATAGATTTATCATTACATTATTTTTGTCAGCCGACCCATTAGATATGAGTAAAACACTTCTTCCATTGAGTTCTTCCAATACATTTTGCTTAACATTAAAGTTTCTTGAGTTGATATAAACAACATGTGTATTAGATGGTATTAAAAACCCCTTTGAGTAACTGATTTTAAAGGGTTTATTTTTAAATGCGGGAGCTGAACTTAGAGGGGATAAATAATCAGAAATAGCCTGGTCATTATCAATGATATGAATATTATATTGTTTAATCTTACTTTGATTTGGCCAACTGACATGATTTGATATCTGTATGATATACCTCGCCACTAACTCTTTATAAGTCATATTAGGGGTGCCAGTAGCCGCGTTAACATTACTCACAACTAAGGAGAGAATGATAAAAAGAAATGGAATAGCGACTTTTTTATTTAGCATAAAGCATTAACAACAAATTTTCTTCATTTAACAACGATGTAATACATATATGAATCAATAGTATATATAATTTTTTTTGAAATATAGAAAAAGATCCTATTAATAAGCAAAATATTTTCGTATGAGCTTATATGAGAAGGATTAACAACCTAATTCTATAAAATTAGGCTATCATATGAACTAAAAATTAGTGCTGACAAGTTATCTGCTAAAGAAACCTACTATTCAGTTCCTGTACTTTTTCTGAAAGTAAATATGGAGTCGGAAAAAAGTTCAAACGTCAATTTTAAAATTATGTAACGGATATTAATTTAATAAATATGTGGCGGTATAGCGTTAACGCCATAGGCCATAGTCCATATATTCTAACGTCTGCTACCCTTGAAAATAGTGGACATAAAAAAGGAGTTTGATGCTCTAATTATCTAGACCGTTTCGTGGTAGTAGTTAGCCTTTCAAATTCAGGAAACAATGTCGGCTATTGGCTAGCTGAAGAAGGCTCTAATTCTCACTGGTTCTATGTTAACAAAGATACGATTATAGTTCCCCACAGATGAAATATTATATATTCTTTGATGATAAATTTCACCAAATAAGACTGGCAACAAAGCCACAGCGGTCGTTCATGTAATTGCTCTGGCATGACTTTGTGCCAACTGCGGTTATTCAGATTGTTTAGTTTATTCTATCAACGTCCAATGAACCAAAATACATTTTTTACCATCATGCCAGCTAGAATGATTAAGTGTTACCTTTATGTCAATTACTTCATTGCTTTTTGATTTATGTTGCCAAACAAAACTGTGTTGTCCTGTAATTCTCGCAATATCTATCATATAGCTTGCTTTGATTGAAGATAGTTGACCGTCAGCCTGATATTGTGGAGATAACATAAACGGATGTGATAAGAGTTCTTTTACATCGTTATAACCAAGTAATTTAGCTGCGGAATTATTACAATAAACAAAGTGCGTATCCTCTAACACCAGCAATGGGATATTATGGCTTTCATCAATTTGTTGCTGAGTAAAGCCTGATGGCAACAGTGCTTCTACCATAATACTCCTAGTTTTATGAATTATGTGAGCCAAATTTGTTAATGCTTGAGCGGCTGTTCTTCGATCTAAAAAGACTACAAAAAAACTTGTGGAATAACAATAACATTATGTATTGTTGTTTTACAAATAATTAAAGGTGCCCACAGACATATTGAGCTTATAAATATCATTAACTTAAGGATTTAACACATACGTTAATAATTAATTGGGCACTTATTTGTCTTGTTTCTATGATCTTGTTGAATAAACTTACGATTAGGACGAATAACACTTAAATTATTTGATATTATATTTATCAGCAATTCGTATAATTCAAGCTCAGCACATCATTGTCGGCCTCATAAAATTATCCTTTAGCTGATTTATCATAAAGATGAAATTGATTTTATAATCGCAGCGTTGCACAATCCTACAGATTAATAAGGAGTAACATTAAAACAAGTCTACTTCGCCACCTTGAATATCCGATGTTTTAGCAAGTCCTTGATTTACCATATCTTCAAAAAATGTAATTTGATTTTTACCCTGTTTTTTACTTCTATATAGGGCTTGGTCTGCGTAATCTATTAACGTCACATGAAATGTTCCTCGTATAAATTCAACAGCCCCAATACTGACCGTTATTTTATCTACACTTGGAAAGCTGTACTCTTCTACTTTCCGCCTAAAGCGCTCTAAAATTTGAATGCATTTTTCTTTATCATCCGCGTTCAATAAAACAACAAATTCTTCGCCCCCAAATCGAAATTGCAGATCGTTTTGCCTAAAGCTCGAACGAATAATTTGTGCTAAATGAATTAAAATTTCATCTCCATATAAATGACCAAACTCGTCATTTACACGTTTAAAATCATCAATATCGATAATAGATAACCAATAATTTTCCTTATTATGAATTAACTTTTTATCGAGTGCTCTTCTTTCATTATCAACTTCATCGTATTCTTGTGGTAGGTTATCAAAAACTTTTGATATCGCAGTATCGAATGTTTTTCTGTTGGCAAGCCCTGTTAGTTCATCGGTTTGAGATTCTTGAAGTAATGAAATAAAGTTGTTGTAAATACTAAGAATACCGGAGAGGATATAAGACTGAACTTTACCTATTTTCTCATGCAAGTTAATGACTAAAAACTGTTCACCTTTTCTATCGTGGTGCAATATACGTATAACTGAATAACCGGTTTTAGTTTTTAGGGTGTATTCATCGCTAGAAGATTCATTCATTTGCTCAAAAGTATTTATTAATACATCATCTATCAAAATAGTGGCTTCATTAACAACGCAATGATTGTTCTCAAAAGAGATATGCGATAGCACTTCTCCTCGCTTGTTAATTGAAATTATTTGTGTTTTAGTGCAAGTCATCATGCTATTAACACTTTTTAAAAGACTAAACGCTAAAAGTTCTTTATCTCGCTGAGAGGTAAAATTAACGATATGGCCAACAAGAATATTTGTTTGATACATTTATAAGCTACTTTAAATTATTGTTAGAAAGATTGCATTTTTAAAATATTGAGAATATTTTATTATGCGGTAAAGCCCATTTATCTAACCATTATTTAGACAAATGGCTTAGAAAAATAATAACTTATATTATATCACATCCCTTTTTTTTCAAATAATCCAACTGTTCTTCACATTCAACTCCTTCAGCCACAACCTTCAAATTTTGCCCATTGAATGATAAGTTAGTTCGAGATAATAATTGCATAAACTCATCTCCAGGTATAGGCCTTGATAAGTAATAGCCTTGACCATAATCACATCCGAAATCCATGAGTAACTTCATTTGTTCTTGTGTTTCAATACCTTCAGCTATAACCTTTAACCCTAATTTCTGAGCCATTGTGATAATAGCTTCTGATAAAATCATATCTACTGATCCATGGGCTAGGTTTTTAGTAAAGGACTGATCTATTTTTAGATAATCAAGGTCAAATTTTTTCAAGTATGATAGTGACGAATAGCCAGTTCCAAAATCATCCATAGACAGCTCAACATTAGCAGCTCGAAACTGAGAAAGTCGCTCCATGGTGCTGGTATCATTATCCATTAACAAACCTTCTGTTATTTCAATAACAACGCTTTCCCCTGATAATTCATTTTCAGTGAGATAGGTTAACCAATCTAATTGAACAGTTGTTTCTTTAAATTGCACCGGTGATTTATTGACGCTAATTTGTATGTCAAAACCGAGCTGTTTTTTACATTTTTTAATCTGTTGAACAGTTTCTTTAAATACCCAATCACCAATTTCTACGATTAAGCCTGATTCCTCTGCCAGAGGTATAAACACTGCGGGACTCACCATGCCGCGAACTGGATGATTCCAGCGTAAAAGTGCTTCAGCTTTACGAATAATACCGGTCTGTAGTTCAACAATTGGTTGATAAAACACAGTGAGTTGATCCAAGCTGATAGCTTTACGTAAATCATTCATTAATGCTAAATTGTTTAGTGCTTTATCCTGCATTGATGCGGTAAAATAACAAAATCGATTACGCCCGAGGCTCTTAGCAAGATACATGGCTTGATCAGCATTTTTGAGTAATTCCAAAGTAGTGTTACCATCATTTGGAAAGATTGTTATGCCTAAGCTAGCGGATATGTATGTCGGCATTTCAGATATATAATAAGGCTTGCTTAAGGCTATTAATATTTTTTGGCAGATAGACTCAACATTACATAGATCCGATAAATTAGACAAAATAATAGTAAATTCATCTCCACCTATTCGAGCAACAGTATCTGCTTCACGAACACAATGAGTAATTCTTTTCCCTACCTCGACAAGAAGTGCATCACCATAATCATGACCCATACTGTCATTAATTATTTTAAAGTTATCTAGGTCAAGAAAAATTAATGCGAATTCTAGTTTCTTACGGTGTGATATTTTGATTTCTTGCTCCAACCGATCAATAAACATTCTTCGGTTGGGAAGTTTCGTTAGGCTGTCATAATTAGCTTGCCTTAATATCAGTTCATCCGCTTCTTTCTTTTCAGTAATATCTGAAAACAATGCTATTCGTCTGAAAACTTTACCATTATCATCATAAATGGTGTTAATTGAAATCCATTCTATATAGTCAGTTCCATTTTTTTTTGTATTCCAAATTTCACCTTGCCAGCTTCCTGTTAATTTTAATTCTTCCCACATTGATTGATAAAATTGATGGCTTTGTTTACCCGAGCTAAATATTTTAGGGTCTTTCCCTATGAGTTCATCTTGGCTATAGCCAGTGATGTCAGATAAAGCAGGATTAATCGCAACAATCTCATTCTCAATGTTGGTAATCATCATTGCTTCAGAACTATTTTGATACACCATATCAGCGAGCTTTAAGTCATCCTCTTGTCGCTGTTTATCGGTTATATCGTTACTGATCCCTATCAAGCCAATAACTTCACCATGTGTATTTATCAATTTTACTTTTGTTATTTCAAGCAAGTATGGTTTTGCATTTAAACGGGGAACTTTTTCATAGGAAATATGAGGAGCATCTTGCCTTAAAGCCGCTCTATCTGAATCTAAACAATGCTGCGCCATCTCATTCCCCAATAATTGGGCTAATTTCGATGTTGGTGTATTGAGCATATCTTCTTCTTCTATTCCTACTAAGTTACAAAATGTTTTATTAACGAAATGATAACGGCCATCCGTACCTGTAAACCAAATTCCTACTGGTGAATTATCAATAATAGCGCGTAGCCTTGTGCTTATTTCTTCTTTATCAATCAGTAGGTTTTGAAAGGATTCAGCCATTTTATTAAATCCAATGGCTATATTATTTAGCTCATCACGAGTATAAAGCGTAACACGAGCATTAAGGTCACCACCGTAAAAATTTCCCGTAACTTTAGTTAAATAATTAATATTTCTAATTGTTGAGAAATACAGACCTATTATAAAATAAAGTACAATAATAAATAACGTTGACGAAAAACCTATACTCAAAATTAATTGAGTGTTTGCCTGATGAACTTTACTGTTAAGCAAGCTACGCAATGTAAAATAAAGTGAGTTATCTAAAAAATCATAGCCTTCATCAATAACCGAAGTTGAATAATTATAAAAATTGATAGAACTTAAAGACGTTGTATCAGCTAAGATATCATCTAAGGTGAATTTTATATGCTTCTGGATTGTTTTAATTAGAGCTTGAGCTGAAATACTTTCTCCATCCGAAATCATTTCCCTTTTAATCTTATGTATATTCTCTTTGAATACATCTAAAGGTACGATGGTTTTCGATAAAGATTTTATTATGGCTTTTTTATACTTTAGATTTTTATTCACTAAATATGAAACACCAACAGCACGTGCTTGTCCGAGTAGCTCTAATGTGATGGGAACTGTGAATAAAAAACTATTTGTTAGATAATATGAGTCCAGATCATCCATTACAAACAAGTAATAGTAGTCAGCTACATTTAGCTTTAAAGAATTGATATCTTTAATTAGTTTTGTATGTAAATTAAAGCTCTCATCTAGCGCTAAAGTAAGTCCGTTAGTATTTAAATATTCCCATTGACGAATAATAGAAGACCATTTAGCTATTTCCTTTAATTCTAAAGGCAGATCTGTACTAAGTACTAGAAGGGTTTCAGTGACTTTGTTATTAATTGATATAAGATTATTAGTACTTTTATTAATACCTGCAATAACAGCCGTAGAGGTTCCTCTATGTTGTTGTAATGCTTGAATCAGTTGTGATGTCTTTTGAGCCTGATGAATACCTTCTAATTGCAAACTAGCTGTACCGATCGACCCTGACAAATATCTGATTAAAGAAATTGAAACAATCAATAATGCTAGGAGCGAAAGTCCACCAAGTAACATGAACTTACGAGGATAACTTAGATTGTTCATTACATTTATAGCTGGGTTAAATAATTTTTTCACAAACATCCTTGAAATACATAATCGAGTAAAGTTACGTATAAATTACTTGCAAACAAAAATATTGTCAGCTGAATGGTATCTTCGGTACGAGCAATAGTATTACGCACGTCCCTATTCTATTATTTAAATGTCGCGCTTAACGCATCGATAATTGCCGCATTTTCATATACATCAACGCCAGTTTTATTGACTTTTTGTGCCAAAACAGCATTGTTTTTAGATATTTCATCAATGTTAAGAATACTTTGGTTTATTTGATTCGATACCACGCTTTGCTCTTCTGTTGCTGTCGCTATTTGTGCTGTCATATCACTCACATCAGTAATATTCACAATAATACTTTCCATTGCTGATTTGATATTAACCGTATCTTCAGAGCATTTTTCCGCGTTAGATTTATTAACAAGCATTACCTGGCTCCATTCTTTTAAGGTTGTTTGCAACTCTTGAACCGAAGTCTGAATTTGAACCGTTGCATCTTGCGTTCTACTTGCCAGCGTTCTTACTTCATCAGCAACCACCGCAAAACCACGTCCTTGTTCGCCAGCTCTGGCAGCCTCTATGGCAGCATTTAAAGCTAATAAGTTGGTTTGATCAGCAATTCCCTGAATTTCTGACATAACGGTTGAAATTTTATCAACGTCTGTCACTAAAGCCATTGCATTCCTTGCTGCATTTTCGACATCTCCGGTTAAATTGAGTATTCTATTTTGACTAATTTCGATCACTTCAATATTTTGTTTACATTCATTTTGAATATTTATCACTTTGTCATGGGTTTGAGTGGTATTGCTACTAACCTCATCAATAGTCGCACTCATTTCGGTAATTGCCGTTGCAAATTGCGCTAGATGGGCGTTTTCATCATTGATACCTTCAAGCATTTCGCTCGATACTTTTTCCAGTTCACTTGCTAAATTAACAAGCACTCGTCCAGAATCACTACTTCGCCCTAAAATAGTTCCAACCCTTGCTTTATATAGCTCTACGGGGTAATTGAGTATGTTCGTTAATCCTTTTCCTGAATATATTATGCGTGACGGACTATCAAACAATAATTTGATTTTTTTTGCTGTATTTGGAAAAACAACTAACTCTTCTGAAAAAGTTATAAAAACTAATATAAAAGACATTAATAAGGTGACAATTGAGATGATAGAACCAACATATATCCAATTAATCACGCACGACAATACAATAATCAATGTGGCGAAAAGACGCTTCAAACTGATATTAGCTCTAATATCACGAATGGATTTACCGCTATTTAACGTATCATAAAGTTGTTGAGCTTTTATTTTTTGATCTTCGGTTGGGCATGTCCTTACCGACTGATAGCCTGTTATAAGACCATTTTCATATAAAGGAGTCACATAGGCATCAACCCAATAAAAACTCCCACTTTTGCAACGATTCTTTACCATTCCTCGCCATGATTCACCTTGTTTAAGTTTTCCCCATAGGTCAAAAAATGCTGCTTTAGGCATATTGGGGTGGCGAACAATATTATGATGTTGCCCGACTAACTCTTCGAGCACATATCCAGCAACCCTACAGAACTCTGGGTTCGCATAAGTAATTCTCCCATCGAGGTCGGTAATTGAAACTAATTGCTCGGTAGCAGCAAACCTTACTTCATTATTATTAAAACTATTGTTCATTATTCTTTAATTCCTGTTTAGTTATAGAACGACTAAAATAAAAAGATTCTCAATAAACTATGGATAACCCTACTTGCCATGAATATTCTCAATTAAAGCAAAACTAACCCTAACCCGTTATGAAATAATCACATTTGGATAAACTTGCCAGACTTTAAATCAACTTTGTTATGAAATTCATTTATCCACTTTTCAAATTGGGCTATAGGTAAAGGCTTTGAAATAACATAACCTTGAGCATTATCGCAGCCCATTTTTTGTAACAAATTTAACGTTTCTTGGTCTTCAACACCTTCAGCAATCACTTCCATATTTAAGTTATGACCAAGTAATATACAGGTGTCTACAATTGCTTTGGACTCAGCATTTTTAACCATACAGCTAACAAATGTTCGATCTATTTTTAACTCTGTAAAAGGAATGCGATGTAATTGAGATAGCGAAGAATAGCCAGTTCCGAAGTCATCAATCGACAGCTGAAAACCTTTCAGACGAAGCCTTGTTAATATATTCAATGATGTGGTTAATTCAGTCATCAATGCTGACTCTGTTATTTCTAGCATTAACATACCGGGGGCGATTTTATTTTCATTAACTAATCGTATGAGTTGGTCTGGCAAGGTAAATGACGTGATATTTTGCGCCGAGATGTTAATTGAAATTTTTAAAGCTAAGGCTTGTTTATTCCATAATTTAAGTTGTGCTATTGCTAAATTTATTACCCGTTCTGTCAATTGTTCAATAACACCTGATTGTTCTGCTAATGAAATAAATTGATCGGGAAAAATCACTCCATACACAGGATGGTGCCATCTGACTAAAGCCTCTACCCCTATAACCTTTTGCTGAGAAAGGCTTATTTGGGGTTGATAGTATAAAACCAATTGTTGTTTTTTTAGCGCTTCCTCTAACTCTAGCGAAGTAGGCTCAAAATTAATGGAATTAATATGTGAATATTTGCTACTTGATTGACAATTATTTAATAAATTTCCCTCAGCGACGATGCCATGTGTTATCAATGTATTTTGGTAATTCTTTTCTTTTAAATTCACTAAAACATTAATTAAATAGGGGAATTTAATTGGTTTGGTCAAATAAGCAATAATATTTAAACCATATTCTTTAGCGAGTTGCATAGAGGAATGTAAAACACCTTCATCACAGCCACTCATGATGAGTAATGAACAATTATTATTAATATGTGCAAGCTCCTTGAGAACTTGTACACCATCCATATCCGGCATTTTTAAATCAAGCAAGACAATATCACTATCATTAATAGGAGAATCTAAAAACGTCTTAGCACTTTGATGGGCAATAACATTGAATTCGCCACAAGTATAAGCCTCCAGCAAATCACACATTTGAATATCATCATCAACGATATAAAGTTTTGCTGATTCCACGTTCATTATTAATTTCCTATTAGTATGACTTATTGATCTTTTGATTTATTCACTGCATTGCAAGTTAATTAATAAGGTGTTTATTTTCATCGCAGTTTTTAATTGAATCTAATAATTTTCGAGCATGTGAGAGTAATTCGAATGACGAGTATGGTTTTGAGATTATCGGAATATCCTCAAAGTTATCTTTGGAAGTATTAATATCACCATCAAAGCCAGTCGTAAATAAGATGGGTATGATCAGATCAAAAGCCCTAACTTTTTCAACTAGCTGGTAGCCATTTATTTTTGCCATAATCACATCACTAATGATCAAGTCGATACTTTGTTCTTGTAGGCAAGACAGTGCCCCCTCTCCAGAGCTTGTTTGAAAAACGGTATAGCCTTCATTTTCGAGAATGGTTTTCGCAAGTAGCCCTAAAGCTAATTCATCGTCAACCACTAAAATATTTTCTTTACCTTTAAAAGATACCTGTATACAGCTATTGGAAGGATCTTTATAATTTTCTGACTCGTTTTTTGGTAAGTAAATATTAAACGAAGTACCTACATTAACCTCCGAATAAACATATACTCCCCCCTGGGAAGCATTAATAAAACCATAAACTTGTGATAAGCCTAAACCGGTACCTTCATCACCTTTTGTCGTGTAAAAAGGTTCAAATATCTGGCGTTTCACTTCATCACTCATCCCACAACCATTATCAGTGATGGTTAAACGGACAAAATCCCCAGCAATTAAATTATATCGCTCCGCTTCAATTGCTGAAAGTGTGACGTTTTGAGTTAATATTGATAATAATCCGCCATTTGACAAGGCATGTTTGGCGTTAATACATAAATTAAGGATCACATCATCAAAGGCATTAATGTCAACTTTACTCCACCATAAATCATCAGCTAAGGTGTAATCTATGGTCACTAATGCCGTCAGTGTTTTGGCTAACATTTCTTGCGTAGCCATTAATAAATCATTAATATTAATGCTGGTACTTTTCTTACTTTCTTTTTTTGAAAAAGACAGTAATTTACGGGTTAACTCGCAACCACGATCACTCGCAGTAATAATTTGCTGACAGTGTTTTATTAGTTTAGGGTCTTGTCCTAGCTCTAGCTCTAATAGTTCGCCAAAACCCGCTACAATACCCAATATATTATTAAAATCATGTGCAATGCCTCCGGTTAACTTTCCTAAAGCATCCATTTTTTGTATACGCTGTATCTTGTTTTGCTGTTCAGTAAAGGCGCTTAAGTCGTGGCAAGTACCAACATATCGAATATTATTCTTTTCATCTGAAGAAAGTTCAGCAATGGCTAAACTGATAGGAAACTCTTGACCATTTTTTTTAAGAGCCATCACTTTTCGGCCAATACCTATAATTTTTGCTTCTCTAGTTTGTTGATAGTTATCTAGGTAAGAATCATGTTTAACGGCTCTTGACTTTGGCATTAGTAACTTAATATTTTCGCCCAAAAGCTCGGTTTCCGAATAACCAAACATTTTTTCAGTCGCAGCATTTATACTTAAAATAATGCCTTTACTCGTGATGATAATAATGGCATCAATTATTGCACTTAAAATCTCTCGTTTTTCGCTTTCTTTTTGCTCTAAAAGCTTTAGTTGCTGTTGCTCTTCAGTGACGTCTTTAACAATGGAAACAACACCGATAACAGTACCACGATCATTTTTAATGATTGAGTTATGCCATTCGGTTAAAATAATATCGCCATTTTTTTTAATTAACGAATTTAAACTGTATTCGCCCCCTTTATTAGTAAGTAAATCAGTGCATACTTTTTCAATTGCTTGTTGTTCGTCAATAGGTACTAACGTTGAAATAAAATCGAGTTTCTTTAATTCATCTCCGGTATAGTTGAGCATTTTTATTGCAAATTGATTACAGTCGAGCAATTTAAAATTTACATCCCATTTAAATGACGCTAGCGGTGCTTGTTCACTATACAATTTTAAATATTGTTGTGTTTCTTGATGAGTAGTATGAAGGACCCGATGTTTTAACTCGCTGGATATTTTGCCAGCAAAGATCTTTAAAATATCTTCCCAATAACTATTTTTATCAATATGTCTGGTAAATAATAAAATTAATCCGCCGATGATTTTTGTATTAACATCAAAAATAGGCACCCCGATGTAACTTTGAATATCTTGTTCTATAAAAAATTTATCTTTTGGAAATAGCGTTTGAATATTTTGATGAAAATAACAAATAGTCTCGTTGGTGTTATTTATATTATTGACAATATCGTTGCAGGGGGTATTTTCAAGATTATAGGTAATATTTTCAAGTACTTGCATCTCGCGGCAATAAGCCACTGTTTTCATTTGAAGGCCATCATCAAAGTTATTCAAGCCAATAAGAACTTGGTCTGCTTCAAATAATTCAGCAATTTTGAGCGCAACATTATTAAAGAAATTAGTATCATCAGCCGAAAATATTAAGTCAGCGGTCTCGGAGATGTTTCTGAGTAAATAATGCTGTTCGGTTACATCATTCATTGAAATGTTAATAAGTCTTTTTGACTTATATTTAAATTCAGATATATCGTAGCTAATCGTTAATTCATCGCCTTGATGATTTTTAAGTTGAACAAGATGATTTTTGAGTATTTTATTCTCATTTAAACAATCAATAACAAATGAAAATTTATCTTTACCTAGCCATGTACAATCTTCAAATACATTTTTAGCCATTAAACTATCTTTACTCTCACCTAACATGTCACAGGCTATCTGATTAATTTCTTGCCGCATACCAGTATTTAAATCAATGATTTGTATGCCTATGGGGCTAGAGTTAAATGCAGCCGACACTAAGCTGTCGCGATCAGATGAATTAGGCATTGCCTTCACTTGTGATTTTAAAAACGAATATGGGTATATAAAAAAGCATAGGAACACTAAATATGTTGCTAGCCTCCATAAAACGATTGTAAACGATATAAAATAAAATTCAATCGATAAAAACGATATTTAGTATTTTTCTTTAAACTGATAAGATAGAATTACGAAAGATTTGACTGAAATCAATAATTGAAATTAGTTACATGTTATAAAGCTTTAAGGTAACCAATTATGTTTAAAATACTTACTTTAGGGTCTGTTGATCTTTCGTGATTAGATTTTGAACTAAAAAGGCAATCTCGTATAATTATTTCGCCAAAAACAGAAATACGAGATCACCATGCCCCGAACAATGCTTAACGATGAGCACTGGTCAAAACTAAGCGTTATAATGCTAAAAGATAGAGTGTATGACAAGCCCGAGCACAGAAATACTATGGAAGGTATTCTATATCGAATGCGAACCGGGTGTCCCTGGCGTGATGTTCCAAGGTCATTTGGTCATTGGAGTGCCATATATAGACGCTTTAACTTATGGTCAAAGAAAGGTGTTTTAATGAGGGTTTTCAAGTCATTAAGGTCTGAGCCGGATCTAGAGTGGGAGTTTATTGATGGGAGTATTGTTAAAGCACATCAGCATAGTACTGGCGCTAGAACCGAGGGTGATGAAGGCATAGGTAAAAGTGTTGCAGGTAACACAACTAAAATTCATATGGCGGTAGATAGTTATGGTTTACCCATTGAGTTTTACATTACCGGTGGTGAAGTTCACGATAGCAAAGCGGCTCCAACACTTATAGATATGTTGCCGAGTGCGGATTATATCGTCGCAGACAGAGGTTATGATAGTGAAGCACTTAGAGAACAAATAAGGGATAAGAATGCTATTCCAGTAATCCCAAGAAAGAAAAACTCGAAAGTAGGTAATGATGATATCGATTGGTGTTTATATAAATACCGTCATTTAGTTGAGAATATTTTTGCACGCCTCAAGCAGTACCGTGGGATAGCGACAAGATATGATAAATTAAAAAGAAACTATGAAGGTACACTCGCATTGGCATGCTGCATGATATGGCTGCCAATGTAAGTGGTTGAATTATGAACTTGAAAGATCAACAGACCCTAATATTTTTGAGAGTTAACAATTGAATAAATCCGAAAAGTTACTTACTCCGGCTCAAGTTGGGAAACTGTTGAGTGTGTCGCCAATAACCGTTAGGTTCTGGGCTAAAGAAGGACAAATAAAGTTTATTACAACTCCTGGAGGTCATCGCAGGTTTGAACGCTCTGAAGTAGAAAAGTTAGCTAAAAGTAAGCTAGATACTAAAAAAGGCAAAACTATTGTTATAGTAGAAGATGACAAACAGCATGCCGATTTATTGGTAGAATTTATTGAAGTGTTATATCCAAAGTTTGGGATTGAAGTTGCCTATAGTGGCTTTGAAGCGGGGAGCATGATCGAGAATATTAAACCAAGTCTTATTTTTCTCGATTTAGTTATGCCTGATATTGATGGTTTTGCTGTGTGCGAATATATTCGTTCAAATGAAGCCACTAAAAACATTCCCATTATAGCTATGTCAGGCTTTTCTCAGCAAGAACATACAGATAAAGTTCTTGCATCAGGCGCTAATACCTTTTTAATGAAACCAATAAAATTATCAGTATTAAAAAGAGCAATAGACTCTTTTATAGTAGATTAACCTAATAAACGGTTCATTTATAACGTTTCTTAAACCCCTACGACTTTAACATAAATAAGTATAAAAACGCTTTATCAAAGGATAAAATTGTTAATAACAAGTCAAGGATACAAGGAGGCTGTTAGCAGAGCCAAAACTTTCTTAGAACGAAGTTAAGAATTACAGCCCACTGACCAACCACCATAGCTTTTGCAATTTTCCGCTGCGCGAAGTCAACCAGCTCATTAAACAAACTGTCACCCTGTCGTTGAAGAATACTGCTCCTAGTCCTGTACAGCAGGGCGAAATAAGAACAAATATCAATTAGCAGTTAAGGCTTTTATTAACTCAGCTTGCTCTAAAATAATTTTTTTCATTTATTGTATTTCAACGTGTAAACGCTCATTGTTTTTGCAAAATATTGCTTTGAAGTATCCCAACCACCAGTTTGCACATCAATAGTACGCGAAACGACTATCGATGAATGAGCAGAGCGAACCATCTTAATTCCAGTAAATTCTAATGTTTTGTCATACTTGAAAAGGTTTTTTACGTTCCTCAAGCGAACCAATATATTCATCAAACAGACTAAATTCAAGTGAGCGTTCATCATGTTTTTTTGTTCAACCACATGTAAAATCCTGCCGCTTTTGAACTCAAAACAAAAAACATTGACATTATTGTGCTCAAACTATTTTGTGTTTTACCGTTTCGCGGAGTTAAGCCAGTTCTATTGAATTAATACCTGCGCATATAATTAATAATACTGGCCCTTCTTCCTGGGCAAAGCTAAGGGCCAATTGCAAGATTATTATTTAGCTGTAAGCGACTCTATTAATTCTGCTTGCTCAACCTTCATTTCTAGCATTTCATCTTTAAGTTTTTCAACTTCAGACTGTTCAGATTTTTGCTCTTTCTCGCGAACCAATTCTTTCGAACCAAGTCTAGATAGGGACGCTTTTCGAACTTCCTTAACACCAGCTTTATCAAGCGCTTCATCATACTTCTTTCGTACTGACTCAATATTCACATCCAGCAAGCGAATATTTTCATCAAACCTATTGTATTCTTTCGAGCCAACCTCGTCCTTTTTTTGTTCAACAACAAATCTTCTTCGATCTATTTTGAGCGCAAAGCTGAAAGCTAAAACATGAAATGTTTACAATAATTAAATGAGTCTCTAGTACTGACAATTCGACAAGTCAATAAATAAACACACTTTGTTCTCTAGTCGAAAGGTCAGTTCCTAGGCCTTAAGCTGACATTAGCTTTTTGTTCTTTTCTTTGATATGAAACAATGAAATAGGACATAATTTGAAATATACTGATTATGGTATATCATCTTAATTGGTTGTCTTTCAATGTTAAAATCAAAAAACCTGATCCTTATCATAGGTTTCACTCTTATTATTTTTCTAATTATTTCACTTGGAATAATTTCGATTTATAAAACTCAATCTTTAGCTGAGCTTACAGGAAAACTATACCGCCATCCCCATACTGTCAGTAACGCTGTTCTTAATGTCAATGCCAGAATTATATCTATACACAGAAACATGAAAGATGTGGTACTCGCACGAGATGTGGATGAATTAGAAGACGCTATTACAAAAGTACAACAAGATGAAGCAATTGTTTATCGAAAATTTAAAGTTATTCTAGATCGATTTTTAGGTGATAAAGCTAAGATAAGATCTACTCTTGAAGCTTTCACTAAATGGAAAACTATCCGCTCTGAGGTTATAGAACTTAGCCGCCAAGGTCGCTTTGATGAAGCTTCATTTATTACTAAAAATAAAGGCGCTCGTCATGTTGAATTGCTTACAACTGAAATTGATGGACTAATTGCTTTTGCTCAAAATAAAGCAGATGAGTTTTTAAAAGAAAGCGAGAGTGAGAAACAACAGTTTAACTTTTTTATCTATAGCTTATTTTTTGGCATTACCGTTATAATTATTGCCATTGCCTTCTTTGTTATTTATCGTTTAAATGTTGTCGATTTACAACTCAAAAAAAGCCAAGAACAGCTTTTTCACTCTAGTAAAATGGACTCTATTGGTAAATTAACAGCTGGACTTGCCCATGATTACAACAACATGCTGGGTATTATCATGGGTTATGCGACGATATTAAAGGATAGGCTTGCCAGTAGTCAACCCGAACTTATTAACTATGCCGAACAAATTAATAAAGCTGGAGAACGTGGTGAAAAACTGACGAAGAAGTTGTTTTCTTTTACAAAAAAACAAGCTACTGAAGCTGTTAAAACTGATATCAATTCTACTTTACTGCAACAGCAGGAACTACTACAAAAGACCATGACGGTTCGCATAAAGTTAATTTATGATTTAGAACAAAAAATATGGTCTAGTTATCTAGATCATAGTGAACTTGAAGATGTTATTTTAAATTTATCCATCAATGCAACCTATGCAATGAAAGATATTAAAACGGATGCTATCTTACGGGTTCAAACTAGAAATCAAACCTTAAGCAAAATTGACGCTGAACATCTTGGGCTGGAATCTGGAGATTATGTAAAGCTTAGTTTCAGTGATACTGGTTGTGGTATGGACGAAACCGTCAAAGAGAAAATATTTGAACCATTTTTTACCACCAAAGGAAGCAAAGGAACAGGACTTGGCCTTTCGCAAGTATTTGGTTTTGTAAAACGTTCTAAGGGAGCAACTAAAGTTTACTCTAAGCCTAATTACGGTAGTCAAATTATTTTATATTTCCCACGTCACATTGAAATAACTCAAGAAGAGGAATCTGTAATTAAAGAAAAACACTCAGGGTGGCATGGTAATGAGAGTATTCTTATTGTAGATGATGAAAAAGAATTATTAAATCTGACCTCTATGCAGCTAAAAGAAAAAGGCTATCAAGTACATATTGCTGAAAATGGTAAAGAAGCCATCGAGATTCTTAAAAATCACCCCATAGACTTAATGATATCCGATGTCATTATGCCTGAAATGGATGGTTATCAATTGGCAGATTATGTTACTAAAAATCACCCTCAAGTGAAAATTCAAATGTGCAGTGGTTTCTCAGACTACACTCATATGTATTTGGTTGATGAAACTCTCTATCAAAACAGACTACATAAACCTGTATGCTCAGAAAAGCTTTATACATCGATTCGAAATTTATTAGCCCCTCACAGTTCAGTTTAAGCAACTACCATATTGTTAACTCTAAATTTGTAATACAAACGTTGGCTAAGTTTTATGTCAAGATAAAGGTAGGTCTACGTTTTATGAACAACGCAAACAACTAAAAAAACTAAAATGACTATATTCGTATTTTTGTTAACATTGAGCTAGTGAGCATTAGAAATTTCTTCAGTTAGTCATAAGCTAACATTAGTCTAGGGGTCGTTTTGCAAACAGCAGCTATTCTGCTACTCGAAAGAAAAAGCAATTTAAGTGATTTTTATTCATAAATTATCTAGGTTTATTCCAGAAAAGAGTAGTATTTACTTTTTCAGCTTAAAGCTAGTTGTTTTAATAAAGTAGGAATATCAATAGGCTTTGCTAAACAAGTTTCAGCACCAAGTTTTGTCACTTCATCAATATCATTATCGTTAACATCACCAGAAACGACTATAACTCGTATATGCTGTTGTAGTGGGTTTTCTTTAACATGTTTACATACTTGAAAACCATTAAGGTTTGGCATTTTTAAATCTAACAACAGAATACTTGGTGAAAAGTCGATTAATTTATTTGCAGCATCAAAGCCATCAAAACTAACTTCTACTTCGATATTTTTTATTTTAAGCTCTAGCAAAATTTTAAGATATTTTGCAAAGTCTACATCATCATCAACAACAAGAATTTTTACTTTATTGTCAGAAGTTATATTAAGTTGGATATTTCTTTTTGTGGCAAAGTTCTTAACATCGTCAATTTTAAATCTACGATGTCCACCAGCAGTTACTTTTGCTTTTATATCCCCTTTTGATGCCCACAACCTAATAGTAGCCGTTGAAACCATTAGAAGCCTTGCAACTTCCCTTGGGGATAAATAATTTTTTTCTTCTTTCTGTAGTGACATATTTACAACTTAATACTGGATCTGATTGTTACATAAAACTAACAACCACACCTAAACATTAACGCTTTAATATTAATATATATCTTTAATTAATATTTTAAAGACGTTCTTTATAATCCCTTAACTAAACATGATCTAAATCAACTCCCCCTCAAAAATACTTGCGTTTTTTGCGTTTTCACTTGTTTGAACGCTTTTATTGTTTAGTCTTAACTAATCTTAAAAATACAATTTAGTTACACTTTTACTCAAGAGGGACTTATGAGACTTATCGATATTTCAATTAAAAAGAAAATATTAGCATTATTAGCATTTCCTTTGATTGGTTTCCTATGGGTAGGAGTAAATTCAATTCTACTCTCTCTTTCTACAAGTCATGAAATGGAGGATTTGACTAAATATACTAAGCTTTCTTCGGTATATAGTGAGCTAGTTCATGAACTTCAAAAAGAAAGAGGGATGACGGCAGGCTTTATAGGCTCTAAAGGGGCTAAATTTGCAAATAAATTACCACAACAAAGAGTTCAAACCTCCATTAAAATAAAACAACGCCTAAGTTATTGGCAAGACAATTCATTTGATAATATAAAAGTTCAACAATTAAATGATGATATAAATCAACTATTAAGAAAGTTAGAGCAAGTTCGTAATAGTGTTGATAAAATATCGATCCCTTTAAGCGACGCATTAACTTTTTATACAAAAACGAATGAATTATTGTTAAGTATTTCAGTTATAATTACTGAAGTTAGTACCAATGCTGAAATCACTAAAGAAACCTCTGCTTATTATAACTTTCTTCAAGGAAAAGAACGTGCTGGTATAGAAAGAGCTGTATTAACAAATACATTTACCGTTGATTCTTTTACTCAGGAAATGTTGGAAAAATTTATTACTTTAGTTTCAGAGCAAAATACCTATTTTTATAGTTTTAATGCGTTTGCAAACGAGCAAAATAGAAATTATTTTAAACAGCAACTTGAATCCCCTTCAGTGAATGAAGTCATAAACTATAGAAAAACTGCACTGAACAATTCAACCGTAGGCACATTTAATGTCGATCCTGAACGATGGTTTGAACAGTCAACTAAACGCATTGTGATCTTAAAAAACATTGAAGATAAATTAAGTAATTCTTTGTTATTACATACAAAGGCAATACAAGAAAAAGCATCTAGCTCATTAATGTTTAATGTGATTTCACCATTGTTTATTCTTATTTTAGTGTTAGTAACCAGTTATTACATAATTAAAGAATTGCATGACCAAGTGTTAGATCTGACTTCTGTCATGTCAAAAGTAAGTAATAAAAATGACTTAACTTGTAGAGCACAATACACCGGAGAAAGTGAGCTTGGGCAAGTATCAATTGCTTTAAATTTAACATTAGAAAAATTCTCTGGTGCAATTAATGAAATAGCAACATCAAGTAATACCCTTGCAGCAGCAGCAGAAGAAACATCTCAAACATGTGATCACAATTCAAAATCTTTAGTTGAACAACAAGACGAAATTGCTTTAGTGGCGACAGCAATAGAAGAGCTTTCAGCAACAGTAAAAGAGGTTGCAGGTAATACACAATTAGCAGCAGATTCGGCCAAAGAAGCAGATGAGCAATCACAAAATGGTACAGAAGTTGTTCAAGAGTCTTATCACTCAATCGAAAAACTTGCTCAAGAAATAAATGACTTAGCAGAAAAAATAGCAAGTCTGCATGAGAGTAGTAATAACATCACCAGTGTTGTTGATGTTATTAAATCAGTTGCAGATCAAACTAACCTACTTGCATTAAATGCAGCCATTGAAGCAGCAAGGGCTGGTGAACAAGGTCGAGGGTTTGCAGTTGTTGCAGATGAAGTAAGAACGCTCGCTCAAAGAACCCAAGAATCAACAAGCGAAATTGAAAGCTTTATTTCAGCTCTTCAAACAGATGCAAATTCAGCATTTAGTGTTATAGAACAAAGTCAAAGCATGGCTAGCGATGCTGTTAATAACTCTAAAGTGGTTGAGCAAACGTTAGGCGAAATTACCAATTCAATGAGCAATATTTTTGCAATGACAGAGCAAGTTGCTGCGGCTGTTGAAGAACAAGCAATGGTTACTCAGGATGTTGCAAAAAATGTTGTTAATATCGAGCAAAAATCAATGGAATCAACAACAGGTTCAACTCAAATTACAACAACGGCTCGTGAGCAAGCAATGTTAGCTGCAACATTACAAGAAATCGTTTCTACGTTTAAAATATAGGGATTAGAATTAATGTTGTTAAAGTGGGATGATGAAACGTTAAGTGTAGGGATAAAAAAAATTGATGAACAGCATAAAGTGTAAAATCTGAGTTGTCGACCTTCTTAGGTTAACTAACGGGTGTACAGTTGACCTCGAGAAACGCTCACAAAATAAAACTCTAACTTCTTCTGCGCACTTTTAAGTCATGCCAATGCAATTATGTGGACGAAAGTTATGGTGGCTTTCTCGACTGACATGTTCAATTGAAACATCCAAAACCAAAGTGCTTGATCAAGTTTGAACCAATACATATTAGTTGGTTAACACCAAGCAACTTTGTCGTACTTTCATAGGTTACGGTGTTTTTCAAATCTCATTTGTGCTCAACATTTCGTTTTGTGCCGCTTCGCGAAGTTAAACCAGATGTAATAAATCAACAACCGACGCAGTGGATGAATAATACTGGCCCCCTATTCCTGAGTGAAACGATGGGCCAACGACAAGACACTATTGCTTAGTTGTTAGCAACTTAATTAACTCAGCTTGCTCAACCATCATTTTTTTCATTTCTTGCATTTCATATTTAAGCTTTTCAACTTCAGACGGCTCAGGTTTTTGCTCTTTCTCGCTAACCAATTCTTGCAAACCAACTCTTGAAGGAGAAGCTTTACGAACATCTTTAACACCAGCCAACTCGATAGCTGCATCATATTTTTCTGAACAGGCTCAATATTTACATCCAACAACCCAATATTTTCAGCAAACAGACTGTATTCTTTTGAGTCAGCCGCATACTTTTTCTACTGAACAACAAGTCCTCTTCGATCATTTTTGAGCTCAAAGCTGAAGGCTAAAAGCTAAAACAAGAAGTGTGTACAACAATTAAAGAACTGGTAAGCACGGTTGAATTCCATGGGGTTCAAATAAATTTCGAGTGGATAATTTTTTCAAAAGATCGGTTCCTACCACAAAGCCGACCCTTTTTATGAATGAAAAATCGATCTCAAAACAGTCAGCAAAGCCAATTGCGGACATTAAGCTTTTGCAAATTCAGGATCATATTTAGGGTGATATTAGCCAAAATTTTCTGCTCACTTGTGGGGCTGGTTTAATCTCATTATGCCGTTGGCATTCGAATCTTGAACTTTAACTATGAGTCTGTAACTGTTATTTTAGAGGAAGCTGTTAATCGCTCACTGATGACTTTCCCCACGCTCTATAGGTAGCGTCCAAATGCTCGTTAGCTAAAGTTTCAAAGTCTGGATGGTCATGCAGCATTAGCCATAACGGTGAAGTTATCATGTATTTAGTGTAAATGTGGCGATTTAGTGACACTAAGCTTTCTTTGGTATAAATCATCAATTCATTCAAACTCGTATCATCAAAAAGATAAAGAATTGAAGGACAAATAGTGCTTACATTTTTCATTCCTCGGCACATTCTCAAGTAGTAGTCTACTGATAAAAATGAATCATTAATCCAGTCAGCATATAGGTTATTGCCATTAACTTTTTCCGAAATAGCAAAAGATAATAAACTATACGAGTTATCCGCCTCAAACGATTAAAATTGGTACTGTTCCTTGACGAAGGTGATTTAACTTCAGTTGACTATAATGAAGTTAAGCATGGAAAGTTACTTAATGATGGCAATCGTTTTTTTAAACTGCTTATAAATTTTATATATAAAATGGGGAAGACATGTTCATTATTAACAAACAGAATTTATCATTACAACGTCTATTGATTTTGATATCAATGCTCTTGCTATCTTCATGTTCAGAAAAAGTTGAATCAGAAATAGATATTACCCTTGCAGCGGAAATGAGTTTACTACCCGCAACTGTTTGGGTGGCAGAAAGTAAAGGTTTTTTTAAAAAACATAAAATAAACTTAACCATAAGAGAATTTGATTCAGGGCGCAATGCGTTGGAAACAATGTTGAAAGATAAGTCTATCAATATTTCAACCGTTGCCCAAACCCCTGTTGTTTTTAATAGTTTTAAAAGTGAACCATACGTTATTGTGGCGGCGATGGCGCATTCACTTGATTATATAAAAGTATTGGCTCGTAAAGACCGTGGTATTAAATCGCCAAACGATCTTAAAGGGAAAAAAATAGGGGCTACAGTCCGCTCTACAGGTCATTATTTTCTAGAGAGCTTTCTATCGAATTATGATTTATCACTGAAAGATGTTGATTTAAAAGATGTGAATGCTTCCCAATTAAAAGCAAAGTTTTTAGCCGGTGAACTTGATGCTATCACCACTTGGGAGCCGTATATCTATGATGTTCAAACTGTTATGAATGAAGATCAATTAATACTTTTAATCAGCCCTACACCTTTTCGCAAAGATTTCTTTTTTACTGTCAGTAAAACTTATGCAAAAGAGAAAAGTGAAGACATTAAACGTTTTCTCAAAGCCCTGATAGAGGCAGAAAATTATATCAGACAAAATCCTAAACAAGCTCAGGAAATTGTGGCTAAACGCTTAAAGTCAGATATAGCCTTGATTAAACGTATTTGGCATGCTTTTCAGTTTGAGATCGAGTTGGAACAGTCGATCTTAGTGAGTCTTGAAGATGAAGCCATATGGGCTAATGAATTAACCTCAAATGATAGAAAAATACCGAATTACCTAAATTATATAGATGCGGAACCTCTATTATCAGTAAAGCCTTTTGCTGTGAGTATTATACATTCCCATAGTAAAGGAAAAGAATAAAAATATGACACTTTTATTTCAATCCCGCATAGTAGGAATTTCGGTAATCGTGATTTTATGTATCACATCCATTTTATATATTGATGCAAAATCACAACTGAAAGAGCAGCATGTCCTTAGTGAGAAAGTGTCTGAAATTGTTATAGGTATATTTAAATTAAACCAATTAACGTATGAGCATCTTAAGAAAAAAATAGATAGAACTCGCCAACAGTGGGAAATACAGCATGCAGAATTAACCAATATTCTTTTAGTCTCTATGCAATATAATGACGAGCTAGATACCATCACCCATTTTAGGAATAATTTATCTGAAGTCCAAGATCTTTTTTTTAAGATCATAGTCACCGAAAAGCTAGCTAAAAATAATACTCTACTGTTACTTAAATCTCTGGAGTCACAACTTAATATCACTACCTATGAACTTGTATCTGATGCAAGTATTTTAGGCCGAAAAACACAAGCTAAATTATTAGTTAGTGAGAATAATTTAGAGCGGTTGTTAATAACATCAATAATTATAATCACTATTCTAATTCTATTAATAATTTTTTGGGTGCAGAAGTCACTATTAAATCGCATATTTTATTTAAGAAATTCTTCGTTAGCGCTTATTCAGGGGGATTATAATGCAAAATTTTCTACAACAGCCAATGATGAACTAGCTGACCTGTCACATTGTTTTGATAAGCTCTCCCTCACCATATCTCAAAAAATTGCCGAAGCGTCCTATGACTGGACCTGGCAACTTGATGAAAGCTTAATCATAACCTATTTGTCTGAAGGCTATGAAAAATTCACTGGGGTGGCTGTTTCTGAGAGAATAGGGCTAAATATCAGTGAATTAATCAGTACACAGAGCACGCATCAGCAATGGGATGATGTTCTAGCAACTATGAAAGCGAGGCAGCCTTTTAAAAACATAGAAATAACCTTAGAAACCCCAAGCAAAAAAATTGCCTACATCAACTCTAGTGGTAATCCAATTTATGACAAAGATGGAATATTCCGAGGGTATCGGGGTAGCGTAACTGATATTACGGAGCGGAAATTATCAGAGGATTTGAATCAACAGTTCTACAAAGTCATTGAACACTCATTGAATGAAATATACATGTTTGATAGTGAAACCTTATTATTTATTAATGTAAATAAAGGAGGACAGAAAAACCTTGGCTATTCGATAGATGAACTCAAAAATATGACACCTTTGGATATCAAACCACAAATGACAACTGAACTTTTCACAAAGATGATAGAGCCTCTCAAATCAGGAAAAAAAGAAATAATCCAATTTGAGACTGTCCATCAACGTAAGGATGGCAAACAGTATCCTGTTGACGTCCATCTGCAATTGGTTTCGCAGGGTAAACCTATTTTTGTGGCAGTTATTCTTGATATTACTGAGAGAAAACTTGCTAAAGAAAAGCTTAATAAAACGCTTAAATACCTAGAAGACCAGAAATCAATTTTAGACCATCATGCAATTGTCACTATAACGGATATGACCGGTAAAATTACCTATGCAAATAAAAAGTTCACCGATCTTTCTGGATATTCAAATGAAGAATTAATTGGGTCAACTCATCGCATAATAAACTCAGGTCACCACTCTAAAGAATTTTTCACTGAAATTTGGCAGACTATTTCCAGTGGAAATATTTGGCAGGGAGAAATTTGCAATAAGTCTAAAGACGGTAGCATATACTGGGTATTATCTACTCTGGCACCACTGTTAGATAATAAAGGTAAAATCAATCAGTACACTGCCATTAGATCCGATATTACAGAAATTAAAAAAACAGAAGAATTACTGCGTCGTGCGCAGAAAATGGAAGCTATTGGTGAATTAACCGGTGGTATTGCCCATGACTTTAATAATTTGCTTGGTATCATTATTGGCAATCATGATCTGATGAAACGTAAAATGGAAGATGGAAGTAAGTTGCAAAAGCAACTCAATTCTGCTCAAAGTGCAGCTTTACGTGGCGCTGACATAACACGACGACTTCTTCAATTTTCGAGACAAGAAGAAGAGTTGCATAGCCCAATAAATATTAGCCAAGTTATTGAAGGGTTCAAAGAATTTATCAGTAAATCAATTACTGCAAGTATCACTCTTGATGTTCATTATTCAGATAATTTATGGCTGATTGATCTTGATCCAAACGATTTTCAAGACAGCATACTTAATCTTGCTCTCAATGCACGCGATGCTATGCCTTCAGGTGGAAATTTAACGATTGAAGCAGAAAATATGATTTTAGATCATCGAATGCATAACCAACTCTATGATATTTCGGCTGGTGAATACGTGAAAATATCAGTCAGTGATTCTGGCTCGGGTATTAAAAAACGCATCGTAAATAAAATATTTGATCCCTTTTTTACTACTAAGGATAAGAGTAAAGGAACCGGTCTTGGCCTTGCAATGGTATTCGGCTTTGTTAAAAGATGTAATGGCAGTATTGTTGTTTACTCAGAAGAAGGAGAGGGAACAACATTTAAAATGTATTTACCGCGCACTAAGACTAAAACAGATAAATTAATTGACGCAAAGCAAGACACTACTCCGTTACCACAAGGTAATGAAACGATTCTTATTGTAGATGATGAAAAAGAACTTGCTGAAATAGCCTCAAACCTCCTTGAGGGACTTGGGTATACCACGTACTGCGCCTATAATGCAAAGGTAGCTCTGGAAATGTTAAAGAGCATCGATACCATTGATATGGTATTTTCTGATGTAGTCATGCCAGGAGCCATGAATGGCTATGATTTAGCGCGTGAAATAGTAGTAATAAAGCCTAATATAAAAATATTATTAACGTCAGGTTTTACAGGTAATATGCTCAAAAATCATATTGATTTAAAGTTGAAAGAGACTTTATTGACTAAGCCTTATCGTGACCAAGAACTTGCTGGGGCAATTAGAAACATGTTGGACGCCTAACTTATTATGAGTAATTTCAAACTACTTGTTGTCGATGATGAACCAGAATTCGCCGAGTTTGTGACTGATGTTGCAGAAAATATAAATTTTGATGTGATTTCGACAAGTGATCCTATGGAGTTCGCTGCTCTATATATCTCAGATCTTAATGTCATTGTACTCGACCTATTTATGCCCAAAATAGATGGCATTGAATTACTTAGATATATGTTCGACTGTAATTGTAAGGCTTCGATTATCTTCATGAGCGGTAAAGATATAGGTGTTTTGCATTCAGCGCAGAACATAGCAGAAGAATTAGGCATGACAGTATTGGGGGTACTTACAAAACCATTCTTTGTAAATCAGCTAGAAGAGTTATTAGCAAAATATGTTTTGTACACTTCCACGACAACAACAAATACTCCTGAACTACCATCTATTAGCGATATTAGAACAGCGATTGATAATGAAGAATTATATTTAGTGTATCAACCCCAATTGAAAATTTCTGATCGTGCCGTACTGGGAGTTGAAGCGCTGGTTCGTTGGGAACACCCTACACGGGGATTGATTCCTCCAGGGATTTTTATCCCCATTGCGGAAGAAAACAACCTAATTTCAGACATCACTTCATTTGTGAATAAAACCGCTATTCGACAACAAGGCGAATGGTTAAAAGCGGGTATTGATTTACGAATGTCGATTAATATGTCGCCAAAAATTCTAGACGACTTAGAGTTACCTGAGAAGTTGACAGCATATGCTATAGAAGTAGGTGCATCGATAGAAAATATTAATATTGAAGTTACAGAAACGGCGCTGATGTCAGATGTTGTCCGTTATATGGATATTCTCACGCGATTGAAAATGAAGGGTTTTACTCTTTCAATAGATGATTTTGGAACAGGTTATTCATCACTACAGCAATTAGTTCGTATACCATTTAATGAACTTAAAATTGATCAAGCGTTCATTAATAAAATAGATACTGACAAAGATTGCAGAACGATATGTGAAATATCCATTTTACTCGCGCATAAACTGGATATGACTGTTATCGCCGAAGGTATTGAAAGTGAAGCAGTGTGGAAAATTCTGAAAGAACTTGGATGTGATGAAGGGCAAGGCTACTGGATGGGGATGCCAATGCTTCCAAATGAGATCGAGCCATGGATAGAAAATTGGTATTCGAATTAAAGTAAGCTTTATTCTTCAAATAATTAAAGAAAGTGAAATAGCTAAACTGTTTACTTTAAGGTTTTCACAATTTTTTTTAGAATGGACGTTGGTTAACGCACTCAAAATAACTAATAAAAAAAAGCAGATCCCTTTGAAGTGGTCCTGTAATTGTGGTTAAAAACGCAGACAATAAAACGGCGGTTTCAAGGATGAAAGCTATTTAGTCACTGCAATAAAGTTTATATAGCACCGCAATAATCTCGATAACTTCGTCACTGCTTAGCGAATAGAAAATGGATTGCGCTTCGCGGCGGGCGCTAACGAAGCCTTCTTTGCGCAACCACGCCAAATGTTGTGACAGAGATGATTGAGCAATGGGAAACAGTTCATTTAACTGAGACACCGACAACTCGCCTTCTTGCAACACACACAAAATCATCAAGCGATGTTTGTTACCCAAAGCCTTAAGCAAATTAACCGCTTGTTCGACATTGCCTGCCATTCGACTGTAATCCTTCATTGTTTCCTCATTACTATTATTTATAACCCAAATCTGAAACGCTTTGCTTCGACGGATTTTATGATAACACCGCAGCCAGCAAGCCCGACATTTTCATGCCAATTAACATTGCTGCGATAAAGCCCAGTATCTTAACATCTCCGCCCAGTATGTTGGCAAGGGCTGGTCCGGGACAAATTCCCACTAAGCCCCAACCAATGCCGAAAATTATCGCTCCAACAACCAAAGGTTTATCGATTACTTTAGCGCTTGGCATAAAATATTTATCGGCTATTATTGGCTGTGAGCTTGGTTTTATTAACCAATAATAACCTAACGAAAAAACCAACAATGCGCCTATCATCACGAATGCCAGACTGGCATCCCAATGACCTGCAACATCCAAAAAATTAATTACTTTTTGCGGATTAAGCATTTGAGAGACACTTAAACCAAGGCCAAATAACAAACCGGCAAATAATGTCGTTAATAACTTCATGATTAAGTCCCTAACCAATGTTTCATCAAAAAAACCACCAGTGCCGCAGTCACCATAAAAATACAAGTAGCGACAATTGAACGTGGTGACAAACGGCCCATGCCGCATATTGCATGGCCGCTAGTGCAACCAGTCCCTAAACTACTGCCCAAACCCACTAATAACCCTGCGACAATGATTAATGTCCAGCTAACCTCAAGCGTTATATCAACGTGCTCAATAAAGGGCATAGCCAACAACGGACCAAACATTAGGCCAATCAGAAAAACCCAACGCCAAGATTTATCGCCTCCAGATTGCAATGCACCATTAATAATACCGGAAATACCGGCAATTCGGCCATTAAACTTTAGCAATATCAAGGCGGCTAAACCTAACATGCCACCGCCAATCAAAGCGGATATAGGGGTAAAATATGTCATGACATTCTCAGTTGTTGCAAATTATCGGCAATTTTTAGTGGGGTTTTCAGATACGTTTGCCCGCTTGCTTCACTAACGGGTAGTCGACCACCGAAAATATTGACCTGCAATGAGGCAAATAATAATGTGGGTACTTGCAAGGTCGCATCACGCTTAGTGCGTAGCTCAATGAACTCTGATTTTTTGATGCCATCATGCAAGCAAAACAACAGATAAATGAAATAAGTTGCCAGCAACTCGCCCTAAAATTATCAAATAAGATCATTTTAATCGATGTGCGTGAAAGTACTGAAATACAAAACGACATGCTGCCATACGCTGTGAATATATCGCGTGGAGTATTAGAAATGAAAATTTCTACTCATCCGCAAATAAGCGGCGCAAACAATGCGATGCAGGCATTGTCACAACACGATATTTATTTATATTGTCGCTCAGGTGCACGTTCGGCACTGGCCAGCCAGGCTTTGATGAAAATGGGGTTGCAGCGCGTTTACTCCATCACTGGCGGCTGGTGTGCATGGCAATTATTTAGCAGCAATAAACAGTAATGCAAAACATCGCATTTCGCATTTCGAACCAATAGGGTCAGAGCGTTTGAAATAGACTTTTGGCCTTATTTTTGTAGCTAGGAAATAGTTTCAGGTTAGAATTCCAACGGCAGCAATGGAGCTTAAACCAGCCCTCAATTGAGCAGAAAATCTTGGCTAATATTAGCCTAAATATGCTCCTTAATTTGCAAAGCCTTAATGTCGGCTATTGGCTCAGGCTGTGTGAAAAC
>Ga0105358_10000124_pt1 | contig 32108 bp, 27 predicted proteins | sample GOMGulsemesocosm_5_FD_83509 | JGI IMG/M metagenome (GOLD analysis project Ga0105358, IMG submission 83509) | Methane-oxidizing microbial communities from mesocosms in the Gulf of Mexico - GOM15C Gulf of Mexico | ecosystem: Environmental > Aquatic > Marine > Cold seeps | place: Gulf of Mexico... | reverse complement strand
TTTAGCTGGCCCGAAGGGTTTTAATAAAAACAAGTGAAATAGCACAGTTTATGTTTATAAATGAGCATTTTGAGCTTGTTTTTAACGCCGTATTATCAAATGCAGTAGTTATGCTGAGGTCTCTTGCTAATAAACCTCGAGATTAAGCCTGCCCATAAGGCATGCTTAGTCTTCTCTCTTCGCTAGATTCAAACATTTAGTGGTTTTTATCTTTGTTAACTGTCGCTCGCAAGTGTCAGCGATTAAGTCGCTCAAGTTAACCGCATCAATACTTCTTGATCACTGATAGCCTCAATCCAATTTTTCTGATTATTAGCTTTTTACATTCCCTAAATGGCAAGTTTTAGAGTAAAAAGCCAGCGTTTTGTACAACAGCACACCCCTACTCCATTGCAAATAGCTTGAATGAGTATAATAGGAACTCTGATAGCTATAACATGGTTGGTTGGTTGGTTGGTTGGTTGGTTGGTTGGTTGGTTGGTTGGTTGGTTGAAAATAGTGACAGTGACGATAGGTGACAACTCAAGTTGCAACCAGCGACCTTTGAGGAAGTTAAACTTTGCAGTGTGTAATAATACCGCCAGTGGCGAGCTGTTAACTAAAAAGTGTAGGGGGTAAGCGGAGACGCTCTGCTACCAGCTATCAGAACATCCGAGGCAAAGTTGCTAATCGGCTAACGACATAGGGCTATACTGATCTCTCGAAAACGACCTTGACAGCCCTGTTAGAGATGAAAATATACTATTTAAGCGCTATTTATCTCTATCTGCCACTGGCACCATGACATGTACTAGTGGGGTGTTATCCCACATTACGTAGGGGCCGCCCGCCCAAGGATCTCTTGGCAAAGCAGCCAGCATACTCACATTGGGCATCAACAACATAATGTGTGGTCCCTCCTGAATCCACATTCCCCCATCTTTAGGATCGGTGGCAGTTGGGTCATTATTATTCACTAATGCATCTCCTGCCAGCATGTAAGATGTGCCTACCACGTCAGTGCTAAACGCGGATTTATTGGCCACTGCATGCATCCACTTCATCCACACTGCATCATTGCACATAGGATGCTTATCGCCCGGTATAAGCCCTACTCCAGGCATACAAGTCCATCCGTTTTCCCCCTTGCGGAGCAGCCGGCCATCGACATCTAAAATAGTCGCTTTTGCTGATACATACGCAGGCGCCGCCGTCATAGCAAGTTTAATTTTGTCGGCATCTGACTCCGCCGCACTCACATTCAGCGCCCCGAGAAAACTCAAGGCGAATGCCCACACTTTGTTAAATTTCATCATACTCTCCTTATTTTAAACAAGTTTCGAACCGGCAACTGCCATCGAAAAGTTAATTTTCTAACACTCAATGAGCTAGCGTCTATCCATCACTAAATCATGAAAATCGCTCGCACTGAGCCCCCTGCCTCCAATACCCCAATGTTGCTCTTCAATCTCAACAATCAGACAGCTAGTCACAGAGCGTACCGCGGGCGTATCTACACCGATGATGTCGATCATTGCGTTGCTCAAGTTACTGATAATTTGACGCTTCTGATTAGTGTCAAATACGTTTTTAATCACTTTCACCTCGATGATTGGCATCATTCTTCTCCTTTTTAATAGTGCAATTGCCCTAAGTCACACTACTCTTGTGACGACCTTTTTGATTAGATTTGCGTGAGGATTAGATGATTTAAGGAGTGAGCAGCTAAAGAATGACCACACCACCATCAATTTTCAGCTGAAAACGATAGATTTCCTGTGGACAGTAACGGCGAAAACGGCACCAGCGTTCAGCGAACACTAGTATTAGCCGTGATAGGGTGGACTATCAAATACAAGGAGAGGCTATGAATAACACTCATCAGTCTGCGCTTATCGGCAGGGAATCCGAACTCACATTTTTAAGCCGTTTATTCGACGACCGCGGCCCCGATGTCATCGGGGTTTACGGTATCGCCGGCATTGGAAAATCTACGGTTATCAATACATTCTGCAGCACAGCAGTCACTATTAACCAGCAGATCGTTCATATAGATTGCCAGTTAACCGAACCCACCGCTGCAGCTTTTTTACAGCAACTAAACCGCCAACTAGATATTAGCTGTGTTGATTTAACAACACTGGCCGGTTATTTCAAAGATAATCCAAGCCTACTGGTACTCGATCAATTTGAATCTTTTAGGCTACTGGAAACTTGGTTTAGGCGCAGCTTTTTACCGGCGATGTCAGGGCATATCAAACTGTTGTTTTGTGGGCGTCTACACCCTGACAAGCAATGGATTTTCTCCCCCAATACCCATTATCTGTACAACAGTTTAAAAATTTGCAGCTTATCTACAGATAGCGCTATGCAGTATTTACAGAGCGTCGGATTAGCGCCGCAAATAGCGAGCCAGGCCTGCCAGTTTGCCAATGGACATCCACTGGCTCTGCGCTTGGCACACGCAGCATTTGTCGAGCAGCCAGGACGAAGTTTGCAACATATACCGCTAGATGACGTTATTCAAACTTTAGCGGATTACTTTCTGGAAGACATAAAAAGCCCGCAGTTAAAACAGGCAATAGAAGCCACTGCTTGTGTCCGGCGTATCAGCGAAACCATCTTGGCAGGCATGCTGCATTTAGATGACGCCAGTGAGCTTTACCGCCAGCTCAGCCGAGTCGACTTTATCGAACACCGTGCAGATGGCCTGAGCCTGCATGAACTGTTAAAAACCGCCCTGAGCAACAGCCTCAAAGCAAGATCGCCAAATAGAATAAGCACTTACAAAACTGCCGCGTGGCAAGTGTTAAAAGAAGAAATCAAAACGTCCACCAGCAAACAGTTATGGCGCTACAGTGCCGATATTATATATCTGGTGGAAAACTGGGTGATCAGAGATGCATTTTTTCCGCCGCAAGACAATCGGGAATACAGCCTAGAATCAGCGCGCGCCGAAGATTTTGAGCAAGTGATGCACATCGTAAAAAAATACGAGCCTAGCGCACTGCACCCAAGCTACGAAAAATGGTGGCACTGCGCTGCGGATATTTTTCACTGTGTTAAAAATCAGGCGAACATCATTGTCGGCTTTTACTGCTTGATAGACCCTAAAAAGGTCAGTAGAGAATTGATTGAAGCGGATCCGGTGACCCGCTATTGGTGGCATCATCTACAACAGAAAAATATTGACAAGCAACAGCCCGAAGCAATTTTTATCCGCCGCTGGCTATCACTGCAAGACGGCGAATCTCGCAGTGGCGTGCAAGCGGCTTGCTGGATTGACATAAAAAGAGCATATATCAGCCGCAGACCAGCCCTGCACCAAGTCTATATGATTCTACAAGATGTGCAGCCTTACGCCTCGACCGCGCAAGGACTAGGTTTTGCCGTGCTCGATGAAATAGTAACGATTGAGGAGATAAATTATACCAGTGCTTTTTTAAATTTTGGAAAAGCGTCCGTCGACGGCTGGATCTCCAATACTCTTATGAAAGAGCTAGAGCAAAGCTGTCATACATTGCAGTGGTTTGACAAAGCTTCGAGATCACTTATCATCGATCAGCAGCGCGTCGATTTAACCCAATTGGAATTTGGCACACTCGCCCTATTAACTGATAGCCCTGGTGTCGTCATTTCCCGCACGGATATTTTAGACAAAGTTTGGGACATTCACTATGACGGTGCCAGCAATGTGGTAGATACGACCCTCGTTGGACTGCGCAAGAAGCTGGGTACTAAAGCAAAACTCATTGAAACCGCCCGTGGAGTGGGCTATAAATTTGTGGCCGAAAGTGGCTCTTAATCACTGCTATATTGATGCTCTCTATAAAGCCCTCTAAGGTCAGTAGTGTAAAAATTAAAGCGCTGTAATCCACTCATCAGCAGCGGGGGTACGCTGAGTATCGACTGTTATAACACACATTAAACAGCACACTTGCCTGCAACGAGTATCCTCAGCTCTTCCATAAAGTGATTCAGTTAAAACCTTCCCTCCATTACAGCTACAATTGCTAGAGTATTAATCTAGGTAAAATGACCAAAATCTACAATTAAAATATTCCTAATTTGGTTTGAGCTATAATAGCTTCGATACAGTGAGTATGAGTTTGCGCTACAGGAGATACCCATTTGGATAACAATGATCCGTTTTGTGAAGATACTTTAGATTGGTTGTGCGACGATTCTACTGAAGTCACTGAAGACGATACCACTAATTCCGATCCTTGGGTGGTACTGGTTGTCGATGATGATGCAGGGGTCCATCTAGCCACCGACATGGCCATTAAACACTTTCGTTTTGAGCACTCCCCGCTGGAGTTAATTCATGCATATAGCGGCCAAGAATGTCTTAGTATCATGGCGAGTCGCGATGATGTCGCACTGATTTTATTGGATGTAGTCATGGAGTCCGAAGATGCCGGCCTGAATGTGGTTAACTATGTGAGATCTGAGTTAGCCAATAATACCACACGCATTATTCTGCGCACCGGCCAACCTGGGCTAGCCCCTGAACACAGTGTTATTCGCGACTATGATATCGATGGCTACAGTAATAAAACACAAATGACTCAACAGCATTTGGAAGGTGCACTCTATACCTCACTGCGAGCTTATCGGGACATTAGCCGTCTCAATAACCATAAACAAACCATCGAACGTATTGTCGACGCTATTAGTAACATCTCGGTGATTAGGGATTTAAGTGCTCTTCGCAAAGAAATATTTGGGCAGTGCAAAGCCACTTTATCGGTTGATAACCTATCCTTCTTTATTGTCTGCATAGATTCATCGCAAACGCAACACAAGCAAGCGAATATCAAAGCACTCACAGCTGATGATAAAAGTACCAAGTTTCACCAGCAATACAATACCAAAATGCTCAGTGCGTCCCAGCAATCAATGTTAAAAGCTTCACTCGAACGTAGAGAGAACTTTAGGTTAGACAACTATATCCTAGAGTTTAAAAGCCAGGGTGAGTGCGATTACCTTCTGGCTATCGAGGCCGAGACTGACTATACCGATGAAGACCTGCCACTCATTCGGCTATTTTTAAACAACGTTATCCTCACCTACCAAAGAGTACTAAAGCAATCTATGTTAGGTACGCAAGGTAGTGCAATGTAGCTTTTCCTAGAACGGCTAGCCCTTCACATAGATTGTGTTAAATACATGGTAAATGGGCGCTTTTGCAGCTATTAAATCGAGACGTAGTGACTTTTGTTAATCAAAGCCACGTAAACTTTGCGACAACCCATCATAAAGCGGTGATCAGCATGAAATTTGACTTAGATAAAATTATTAAGGGGCTATCTAATACCACTGGCGAAGTCTTTTTCGATACCTTGTGTTTAAATTTACATGAGTGTATTGACGCTGATTACACGATTATCGCCAGACTAAATGATGCAAAAAACGCCGCCACTACACTGACGATGGTCGCTAAGGGGGAATTGGCTGACAGCCTGACCTATAGTTTAAAGGGCACGCCTTGTGAAGATGTCTGCAACGACGCACTGTGCTGTTTTCCAACCGACATCCAGACATTTTATCCCGATGATGCAATGTTTGCCGATTTAAATATCGATGGCTATATAGGTACCCCATTAAAAGACTCAACCGGCGATGTTTTTGGTCTACTACTGGCGCTGTTTGAGCAAGAAACCAGCTTTCCCGATGATATTCTAGCGCTGTTTGAGCTTTTCTCAGGAAGAGTTTCCGCTGAGATAGAGCGCACTGAGGCAGCGGCTGACCTGCAATTACTGAATGAATCTCTGGAAAAGCAAGTACAGCAGCGTACCTCTGAGTTACAAGATGCCATGCATACCTTAAAAGAGACTATGACCGCCTTGGCAGACCAAGCCAAAATGGCTTCACTAGGGCAATTAGTCGCGGGAATATCTCATGAAATAAATACGCCTTTAGGGGTAGCTATATTGGCAAACTCAACCGTCAGTCGCTACGCCCAACAGATTATCGAAAAAATCAACACCGCTCAACTCAGCAAACCGCAACTCTTAGAGTTAACCCAATATATCGCAGAAGGTAACGAGTCAGTCCAACATAATTTACAGCGAGCTTCCGATTTAATCACTAATTTTAAGAAAGTCTCTATCGACAAAAATACTGATGAAATAATGGCAGTCGATCTTTCTGTTTCTATCGCTTCACTGATTAAAAGTATGCAGCCAGAGGCTTTAGAGCGACACATAGACATCGTATTCACCTGCCCTAAACACTGTGTCGTTGAAACTTGGCCAAGTGACATATCGCAAATCACCAGCAATCTGGTGATGAATTCACTAGTGCATGCATTTCCCAAAGAACAGCAAAGTAGTGAGCCCCCTTACGTAAACATAGTATTAGCTCAAAACGGCGACCGGATTACCTTGACAGTCAGGGATAACGGTATTGGCATCGCTGAAGATATCATTAACAATATCTTTGATCCGTTTTTTACCACCAAACGCGGTTCAGGAGGCACCGGCTTAGGTCTCAATATCGTCTACAATATTGTTAAAGAAAAACTCGAAGGTGACTTAGCGGTAAAAAGTGAAATGGGCGGCGGCAGCCAGTTTATAGTGACTTTTGCATCGGCCAGTGAAGCGAATGTTTAAGTATCTTGCAGATTAACAAATGTTAAAGCTGTCAATCAGGCCTCTTTGCAGGCCTGATTGATGCAACTTCACAGTTGCTTCATCGGTTAATTTTTAGCGAGATTAAACTTGCCAATTTTATCTAATAGCTCGTTTGTCTGGCCGCTAACGACTTCCACGTAACTATTAACTCCCAAACTCTTTTCAGTATTAACAGAGACATTCGCGGCTAAGTTTTCCATGTTTTCCGCGATAGCTTGGGTGGCGTTATTCGCTTCACTTATATTGGAATTAAGTACCCCTGATTGATCCGACACATCAACCACCAGTGATTTAATTTTAGTGATCGCACTGGTCGCATCATCCGCCAGCTCACGACCCGTAGCCACATGCTCGTTACCTTCCTTCATCTCTTTAACAATTTCTTTGATGCAGGTTTGCATGGCACCAATAATGTCAGAAATACTTTGCGTAGAAGTGACGGTCTCTTCAGCCAAGTTGCGAACTTCTGTGGCGACCACCGAGAACCCGCGACCAGCATCACCCGCTCGCGCCGCTTCGATAGCGGCATTCAATGCAAGTAAATTGGTCTGAGCTGCCAGTGAGTGAATGATATCAGTGACACCGTCTATTTTCACAGACTCTTTCTCTAGGGCTGTTAACTGGACATTGAGCGCATCAAAAACTTTGCCTAAACTGGAAAAACTATCCAGCGCATGGTTGATAACACTACCGCCTTGTTGCGCTGATGCTTCGGCTAACTGTGCCTGTTCTAAAGTATGGTTAACGGACTGCGACATGCCGGACATAGTCACGCTTATTTGTTCAACGGCCGCCGCAATAGAGTCTGCTTGTAAATTAGTATTTTGGTTACCTTGGATCATATCTTCTAGTGATCCTTGCAGGTCACGCGCACCAGAGTCTAAAAATTCACAGGTTTGCGAGACACTGGAGAGTACCGAATTCATAGAGTTGGTCATCACATTGACAGATTCACCGACATTATCTAACTCATCATTACGCTGTTTATCAACTTTGGTAAAGTGGGTTAAATCCCCCTGTGCCAACTTAGCCAATACCCCAGACATTTCAGAGAGAGTACTCGCGAGAGAGCGACTGGTTCCCAGTAATAAAATACTCACCAGCAAGGCGACAAAAAGACTAAAGCCTAACACCATGGCAAAGGCACTATCGCCGACACTGCTATTATCTGTTTTTGCCTGGACCAACTGCTGGTCAAAAATATCGCTCGCTTGAGCAACACCTGCCGCTAGAGCCGCGTAGCTTTTATCCACTTGACTACTCAGGGTTTGCACAGCAAAAATGGCTTTAGCTAATGCATCGACAGACACTGTCACTTGCTCAACTTTGGGGGCGAGAAAATCAGCCAGTGAGTATTCCTTACCGACATTTTCCAACGCGTCGATCGACAGACCGATTTGCTCATAGTGATCCTGCCCACGCTGTTCAATAAAGCTATCTATGCTCTGTTTTAAATGCACAGAAGCTTTGCGAAACATCGCAAAAAGGCCTTTATTGAGAGCCTTCATACTATCAGTGACAGCACCGCGCAGACCTTGATTTAAATCTCGACCGATTTGATCTTGGACAGCGGTTAATTGTTGCTTACCATCCGCCCAATCTTTTAACGCATTATTAATATTACTGAGACTTTGGGCGACTTGCGGGGTTGAATTCTCAGCCAGTTGGATTAACCGTGCATGGTAGCTTTGCTGCACTTGTACAAAACGCTTGCTATCAGTCACACCTTGTAGCTGCAATACACTGACCTGTAAATCTTTCAATAGACGAATACTAGTGTGAGATTCATCCACACCACTGGCCGCTTGATTTAAGTTGTTCATGGCCTTTAATGAAATAAACGTGGTAAGCGCAAAACCTAACAAAGTGATTAATATGGTAATGTTAAGTTTAGCTTTAAAGCTCAAGTGAAAGTTCAAACGCATAGTTAACCCCTAATGACCGAAAACAATAAACACGAAGATAGTCGATATTGATAAAACTATCTCCATTGTCAGAGCATAAATCCGTTTAAACTCCTGTATTAATGTACTTTTACAATAAAAATAGAGGGAGATACTACCTTATTAATCCTCAAAGTGTCCAGCACTGGCAAATCCACCGCCCTGATAGCGTACCGCAGGATCATTAACCTCTACAGCGCGGCTCTGCAGATGCGCGTCATCTGCAAACTTGTCAGAACTATCTACCGGCTTCCAGCCTAAATAACTCACTTTTTGGTTATCCCACCACAATTCGTTATTAGCGGAGACACCATAAATAACTGGGCAGCCTAGACGGTCACACTCAAATATCCGCTTAGTCAGTGCTACAAAATCATCCGCTGATAACCAAGTCGCTAACATGCGCCTATCCAATGGTTTATCAAAACAAGAACCGATACGCACTCTCGCCGTTTCAATGCCAAATTTATCGTAATACAGGCTCGCTAACATTTCACCATAGCATTTAGAGACCCCATAAATACTATCAGGGCGCATCACCGAGTCTGCATCCAGTTTAGTTTCACGCTCATGAAAGCCAATGGTGTGGTTTGAGCTGGCAAATAAAATACGTTTAACCCCATGCTTGCGCGCGGCTTCATAAAGGTTATAAGTACCAACAATATTGCCATTGAGAATGGCGTCAAAAGTATTTTCAGTAGAGACTCCACCTAAATGAATAATGCCATCACAACCTTCTACCAATTGCATCACCGCATCTTTATCGCCCAGATCGCAACATTGTACTTCTTCATTAGCACTGACATCAGTTATCTCATTGAGATCAGAAATCCTCATCACTTGTGCCCAATCCGCCAATTTCACGCGGATAACTTTACCTAAATTACCAGCGGCGCCGGTTAACAATATACGTTTCATAATAGCTCCAAATATTTAAAAATCTCCCCAGGAAGCAGGCAATCATAACCGGTTTGCATAGGGTCGTTTTGGCATGAACCTGCTCCCTAGTATCCTGCCATACAGGTTTCTAGCAATTATTATAATTACCAAGGGAGTAAAAAAGAGGCGATGACAATCGCCTGGTAAATTTAATCTCTATTCAATTATCTAAGAGAATCCTGCGCAAGCTATCAAGCAAGCAAGCAAAATGATGACTAAGTAAACCAAGGCATCGTTAAGCAGGCCCTCTCTTTTTAGCTATCGAGCAAATTCGGCAAGAACATCGATACTGATGGCACAAAAGTAATCAGCATTAAAGAGAGCAAAATAGCGAGGTAGAATGGCCAGATAGTGCGCACTGCGCGCTGAATAGGTACCCCACCTATCGCACAGCCAACAAACAGACAAGCACCTACCGGCGGGGTACATAAACCTAGCCCTAAATTCATCATCAACATCACGCCAAACTGAATAGGATCCATGCCAAGACCTACCGCGACCGGTAAGAATATAGGTGTACAGATCAAAATCAGCGCCCCCATATCCATGATCATACCAAGCACCAGTAGCATGACATTCATCATCAACAAAATAATGATTGGGTTGTCTGAGATCATGTACAACAATTCAGTGAGCTGTGTCGGTACATCATAAAGTACTAGCATGTAACCAAACGCTGAAGCACAACCAACCAGTACCATCACCATGCCCGTGGTGCGCACTGCATTTTTAACCGCTGTGATAAAGCCGGCAAAGGACAGCGAGCGATACACCAACAAACAGACAACAATCGCGTAAATACAGCCAATCGCGCCGGATTCTGTCACCGTAAACACGCCCGAGAGCGCACCACCGACAATAATTACCGCAGTAAACAAACCGGGAAAAGCGGTTATGGCGGCGTAGAATACTACAGACCAACCAGGAAACTTTTCAGTGGGATAGTTATTGCGAATCGCAACTATGCGTGCGGCAACTCCTAGGCACAAACACATCAAAATACCGGGAATAAGACCTGCCATAAACAAGCTAGAGACTGAAATTCCGCCACCCGCTGCCACTACAAACAAGATCATATTGTGACTAGGGGGGATCATAATGCCCGCAACTGAAGATGTCACAGTGACATTGACAGCATAATCCGCACTGTAGCCTTTCTCTTTCATCACCGGAATTAGCAGAGACCCCAGTGCAGAGACATCGGCAACGGCTGATCCTGAGATACCACCAAACAACATGCTTGAAAATACATTGACTTGACCTAACCCGCCCTTGGCCCAACCCACGGCAGATGAGGCTAAACTAACCAATCGCGAGGCTATGCCGCCGTGTAACATCAACTCCCCAGCGAAAATAAAAAATGGAATAGCCAGCAGTGAAAAAACAGAGACACCAGAGACGATTCGCTGATAACCAATTAATAGTGGCAAACCTTCATACACAAATGAAGACAGTGCTGCGATACCTAAAGCGTACGCAACAGGCATACCAATAACTAACAATAGGGCAAAACAACCCAATAGAATAAACAAACCCATGTAACTACTCCTGAGCCCCATTTTTATGTTCAGATGCCAATATTTCGCCATCTGCTTGATAAGAGATTAATGTCAATAACCCGCTAATAAAACTCGCTGTTGTATAGAGTGTAATTAACACTCCACTTGCCACAACAGGAATATAGCGCACCCCTTCAGGGATCTCGATCAAAGGTATTTCTTTATACCAAGAAAACACTGCTAAATCGTTGGCATAAATGGCCATCAATAGTCCAAACCCACCCAGAATAAAATCACATGCCAAGCGCAGTACTAATTTCATCCGTGGGCCACACATCTGAGGCACTATATCTACGGCCAGATGTGTTCTCTCCCTGACACCGGTTGCAGAAGACATAAACGCGATTGTTATAATCAATAGCAATGCCAGCTGTTCAACCCAAGTTGGGGTATCATTTAACACATAACGCCCATAAACCAACCACCCGAAAGTAGATACCAGCACTACCATTGCCAGCGCAGATATATAAGTGCCCACCATAGCCAACACATCTAAGCTGCGATCTATGATCGGCTTTATAGATAGCCTTTTATCCATACCTACCTCTCTATCAAAACAAAACAGGCCAGTTCTGAAGCTTTATTCAGAACTGGCCTTCAAGCTAAATTTCACTAACAATCTAAAACATTAATCGACAGCTTTAATCGCTGCGATGATGTCTTTTAATACTGGGTTTTTCTTAATCGCCATTTCATAGACAGGACCCATGGCATCTTGGAACGCTGACTTGTCGGCAATTTCATTGTACTTCACACCAGATGCAATCACTTTAGCTTTAGACTGATCAGAGCGTTTAGCCCACAATTCACGCTGTAGCACTGCCGATTCTACCGCTGCTGCTTTGACCGCTTTTTGATCAGCAGCTGACAGCTTATCCCAGGCTTTAGTACTGACACACAAACACTCAGGTATGATCAAGTGCTGAGTTGCTGAATAGTTACCGGCAACATCAAAGTGGTTAGTTGATTCGTATGAAGGCCAATTGTTTTCAGCACCATCGACAACACCCGTCTTCAATGACTGATAAACTTCCGAGAAAGCCATAGGTGTGGCATTGCCGCCTAGTGCTTCTACCATGCCAACAAACAACTCATTATTCATCACACGGAATTTCAATCCTGCAACATCGGCTGGCTTATTGATGGCCACACCTTTGTTGTTATAGAAAGAACGTGATCCAGAGTCGTACCAAGATAAAGCGATGATGCCTGCTTTACTCATAGCAGCAGATAATTTCTCACCGACTTCGCCATCCATAACACGGTGCATATGATCCATATTTTTAAAGATAAAAGGCAGTGAAACAACGTTTGTTTCAGGGACTGATACACCCAGTGGACCTAAGTTAAATTCAGCGAAATCAATACCACCCAATTGCATTTGTGAAATAGCATCGGCTTGATTACCTAAAACACCACCGTGAAATACCTTACCGCTGACACGGCCATCAGTATTTTTACCCGCTAGCTCCATGAATTTCTCCATGCCAACAGAAACCGGATAATCTTTAACGTGGATATTCCATCCTTTCCAATCGCCTGCTTGAGCTGACGCGCTGATTAAGGCAACGCTAGCCGCTAGGGCCGCGGTTGCAACAACTTTTTTCGATAGTGCTTTTATCATTTTTATTTCTCCTCGAGTTGCTTTGTGTAATCCGACTACGTACAGTAGTGATCGGAAGACAAATAGGATTACATACCAGATGTCATATGGTCAATAGCTAAGTCATATTATCTCTATATATTTTTTATTTTTTCATCATCAGTATTCGTGGATCTTGCATATGAGCACTACAACAAGCAAAAAACCGAGAGAGAATCTCACTCAAAAAGTCATCGGTCAAATTAAATATCAAATCGATTCCGGTATTATCAAGGTAGGCGACAAACTACCTACCGAACAAAAACTTATCGTGCAATTAGGGGTTAGCCGCACGGTTATCCGCGAGGCAATAGCCAGCCTTAAAGCGGCGGGATTAGTACAGCCTAAACACGGTGTTGGCGTGTTTGTGACAGAGCCTGAACGCAGCACTCAAAAGCTTAATATACTGCTACAAAACTCTAAAACAATCTCAGACACTATCGAAGCACTTGAGCTACGCCTCGCTGTAGAGGTAGAAGCTGCGGGCCTTGCAGCGATTCGCTGCTCACCTGCACAAGAGGCAGAAATCTACGATTGCTACTTTGCTTTTAAAGATAAAAAGAATGCTCACGAGCATACAGAAACTCAGGATTTTAACTTCCACGTCGCGATCGCCAAGGCGACCAACAATCAACATTACGTAGATTTTTTGACCTTATTAGGTAATAAAATCATTCCGCGGGCACGTATTCAAGCAGAGGCAGGCATAGAGCCTGTCGCAGATATAGACCTGCGTTTAGATGATGAACATCAGGAAATAGTCGAGGCTATTGCAGAGCGAGACCCAGAGCGCGCTCGCACTGCTATGCGCAATCACCTAAGCGGCGGCGCCAAGCGCTATAGAGCCCTCGCCAGACTCATTCAAAGAAAAAAGATGACGGAGGCTCAATAGAAGTCATCGTATGACTATTGCAATCGATACTGCTGCACCATCCTCTTAGTAACACCGCCAATGTTACTAAGATTTTCCTGAGCAGTAGCTCAAGAACACCAGACGCAATGCCTTTAGATAGGTGCACAATAGCAATTAATCTTGGCATGACCAATAGTGGTAAGTTTCAGCTCTACTGACCACACTACGCAGTAAGAGCGCACCCAGTAGGTGGCGCCCTGACGTTGGTTGCTGGAATCATTGCCGGCACTTAAAAAAACAGTTTTGCGATTAACGCCGCCTTGGAAACGACAGACTACTGCAACCCCTTTACTGGTTAGATGCTAGCACCATCAGCTAAAACTAAGCGAGCACCTGCAACCATTCGGACACCCTAGCTGCAACCCTACTGCAGCAGGGATATTAGCTAAATTCTAGCGCCTAACTCGCCATTATTACGGATAATACACTGATGAGTAGGACGTCTAACTTAGGCAATTTACGCATCGCCTTAGCGATAGCTGCAATGAGTCGCTTACAGGCTAATCAATAGAGTGCCCTACAGGCGCATGTCAGTTATTAAAAAACCTGCTACAACCAGCACTAGCAAAGATACTTTGGTTATTTGCATAACTCACTTTTAGCCAGCGGCCAGTTTTAGAAGCTTGCCAATGTTCATTTTGCATATAACAATTCAGGCAGATACAGCGTTAGTGACGGTATAAAAGTAAGCAGTAACAATACTGCGACTAACGGCACCAAAAATGGCATTGTCGCACTCACACAGCGCTCAAAGGAAACCCCTGAAACCCTAGACAACACAAACAGCACCATGCCCACCGGCGGTGTCAGCAAACCCAGCATCAAGTTTAAAATAACAATGATACCCAAATGCACAGGATCAATGCCAAATTGCACTGAGACAGGTAGTAGTACCGGCACTAGAATTGAGATCGCAGCCAGTGTCTCCATAAATAGACCGACAATCAGCACCAGCATCATGATCAACAACAGCACAATATTTTTATTGTCGGTAAAGCCCAGCAGGAAATCACCGAAAAGCGCCGCTATCTGATTGGATGTCAATATCCAAGCAAAAACACTGGCAGCACCTACTATCATCATTATCGAGGCAGTTATTTCAATCGTCTCAATGGCAATCACCGATAGCCTGCGCACTGTCAAAGAGCGGTAAACCACCACTCCCAGAAATATAGCGTAGGCCGCCGCGCAAATGGCGGCTTCTGTTGGCGTAAACACGCCACTGACGATACCACCGACAATAATTACTGGTGTCATCAAAGGCAGGAAAGCTTGCTTAAAAGTGCTTTTGATAGTTGCCAATCTGAAGGCTACATCGGTTGGATAATTGCGTTTACGAGCAATCCACCACACCATAATCGACAGTGAAAAAGCCATCAATAGTCCGGGAATAATGCCTGCGACAAACAGCTGCCCAATAGACACCGATGCCATCACCCCGTAGATAACTAAAGGTAATGAAGGCGGGATAATAGGACCGATTGTTGAAGAGGCCGCTGTGACACCGACGCTGAAATCATCGTCATAGCCGGCATCGCGCATCGCTTTGATTTCGATAGCACCGAGCCCACCTGCATCGGCCACTGCAGCACCGGACATACCGGCAAAAATAATGCTAGAGCCAATATTCACATGACCTAAGCCTCCTGGCATCCAGCCGACCAGCGCCCTGGCAAAGCCAAAAATGCGCGCGGTGATGCCCGCGGAGTTCATCAACCCCCCGGCCAAAATAAAAAAGGGCACCGATAACAGCGGAAAGCTGTCCATACCCCCTATCATAGTGTGAATTAAAAGTACCGGAGGCAGCCCCGCATAGAGGATATAACCTAGTGAAGACAGCGCCAATGCAAAAGCAATGGGCACCCTTAATAACATTAAGGCAAACAGAGAGCCAAATAAAATAGTAAGAGCCATGGTTAGTTACCTTTGATTACTTTGAGCAACTGATGATATATTTGCCTTGCGATAATTAAACAATTGAAGACAATTAAGCCCATCACAATTGCATACAAATAAAATTTTGGAAAAGGTAGTGAAACCATTTGCGAGAAGGAGTTTCGCTCTATTAATGTTTGTGCGGTAAAACTCAAAACAACCATCAACATAAAAGTCATTAGCAGCGCAAACAATCGAATTCTCTCTTTTTGTTTTCCGAAGTGTCTATCCATAAATTCAAGGGTTATGTGAGTGCTTTTAACCTGGCAGCGGATCGCCCCGGCAAAGCCAGTAATAATCAAGAGGTATCTGGCCGCTTCCTCGGTCCATGCCACTGAGTCATTGAGCACATAACGGGTTAAAAACTGCAGCAATACCACAGCAAACAATAGGCAAAAAACCGCAATCAACGGATAATCCGCAATGGCGAATTTAAAATTGTCAAAATGTGCCGCATCTTCGTCAGCCATAGTATCAAAATCTATGCCTATAGCCGGGTCAGAACTATTTTTCATATTCTATCCTCGAAGGTCTAATCTGGTCTTGAACAGCGATTAATAAGAACACCAGCTAGGAGAGAAGAATCCCTCTTCTCTCCTAGTTCAATTACTAATCTTTAATCGCTTGCAAGCGCTGGTATATCTCTTTACTAAATGGCACATTTTTTCCTGTGAGCTCAGGTGCTACGGCAGCCATAAACGGTTCGCGATCAACCACATTCACTGTTAAGCCCTGTGCCCGAAACCAATCAGCCAGCTGGCTTTCACTCTTAACAATTTCATCAGATGCTTCAGCGGCGGCCTGAGTAAGCACTTGCTTGAGTTTTTCAGCATCCGCACCTAATTTATTCATCGTTATAGGCGATACCACAATAGTCAATGAGTTAGTAATATGACCAGTCAAATTAATATTGCTTTGCACTTCATAGAACTTCTTGAATTGAATAGTCGGCAGTGGGTTTTCCTGAGCATCAACCACACCTTGTTGCAACGCTAAGTAAACTTCTGAAAACGCCATCGGGGTGGGATTGGCCCCAGTAACATTGGGGAACATTTGATAAGCGGGTGCGTTAGGTGTGCGAATTTTCAAACCTTGCATGTCGGCAGGCTTTAAAATCGGTTTGTTTGAGGTCACGTGGCGAGCACCATAGTAAGTCATAGCCACAATAGAGTTACCTGACACTTTTTTATAACCCTCGGCTAGCTCCGCAAACAAATCAGATTTTACGTAGGATTTCCAGTGGTCGTAACTGCGCAAGGTAAACGGATAATCAGAGATACTGATTGGCCCATAGCTCTGACCTAAAAAACCTACCCCAGTATAAATGGCATCGACAGTGCCCAAGGTTAATCCTTCATTTAACGCCGCCTCTTTACCTAATTGTGAGGCAGGATAAACTTCCATCTTGTAACGGTTATCTGTGGCTTTTGCAAAAGCATCTGCAGCGCGCAATATTGCCGTATGATATGGGGTTGAAGATTCATATACGTGGGCGAACTTAATCACTTCTTGTGCATTGACAGCGCCAGCTGAGAGCCCGGTTAAAGCGAGAACGCCCAGCGAGTAACTAACTTTGGTGAGTATTTTTTTCATTATTATTTCCTCAAGTTGCTTTGTGTGATCCGATGACATCCTTGTGCTATCCGACTTCTACCAAGTGACGACCGGAAGGTCTGGTAAAATTACACAGCTGTCGTCATATGGTCAATACTTTAGTTATATTATCTCCATTACGTTTTTTATCTTTTTACCTATTAACTAATCATCTCAGCGGTTTGGTAGCCCTCAGTAGGCAATCATTGAGTAGCAAAATAAAACCTATGCGTTATTACACATAGCTCATCTAATAATGCCATGCTTGGCTGTGCCGATAGGTAAATAAAAATATTTACGGGCTTTTTTGGCATTCCAAAATTTATATTGACTCGATTGTTACAACCGCTAACTTCAGACGCATTTTAGTTGAATTAAAATTTGTCTGATGACCAGCCATACCCATAAACAACCCCATCTTTTATTTACAATTTCATCTTACATTTGCCCATTTAACACACCGTTAAGTGACCGTAAATTGTAACATATTGAGAGTATTACAAGAGATCAATCAAGAGGGGTATTTGATGAAAGCAATGAAATCAACATGGCATACTGAATTGGCTCCCATAGCAAACAATCAACTATTGACCTTACTGCAATCTGCTCGCCCAATGCAAAATTGTAGCCTTATCAGACGCTTCGAAAAGGGCCATTCACTCCGATTCATTTTCCGAGAAAAGATGCCGGAACTTAGCCATTACAGCTAAAACAACAGATCAAATAACCAGTAGTCATCATATGACTATTGACAACATACGCCAAGATATAATATAACTATGGCATTAGCGGTATCAATACTTGAAAACCCTCTTGTTATGGAAAATATCATGCATTACTTGGAACTCAAACAAAAAATCAGCTCTGGTCTGTTGTCTTTCCCAGTCACTCATTTTGACAAAAATACTTTTGATTTTGATAAACGCGCCTATCAAGACCACATATCATGGCAGACTCAATACGATGCCGCAGGTTTGTTTGCCGCAGGCGGTACCGGAGAGCTCTTTTCGCTTTCCCCTAAGGAAATTCCCATTATTGTAGAAGCCGCTAAAGAAGTAGCAGGTGATGTACCTATCCTCACGGGCTGCGGATATGGCACCCGCATGGCGATAGAAATCGCCCAGGCGACTCAGGCAAAAGGTGCCGATGGCCTGTTATTGCTTCCCCACTACTTGATTGGAACCACACAGCAGGGATTGTTCAATCACATTAAAGCAGTGTGTGATAGCATCGATATTGGGGTGATTATCTACAACCGCGCTAATTCGGTAGTAAAAGCTGAAACGGTTCAGCGACTCGCAGCTGCCTGCCCTAACTTAATCGGCTTTAAAGACGGCACTGGCGACATTAACACCGTACGAGAGATCACTGCAGCATTGGGCGAGCGACTAGTTTACATCGGTGGCATGCCCACTCATGAGATGTTTGCGCAAGCCTATGATGCCATGGGAGTGACCACTTATTCATCTGCTGTGTTTAACTTCGTGCCTGAAATGGCGTTGCAGTTTTTCCAGGCGATGCGTAACAAAGACAACGTCTACATGGAAACGGTACTCAAGGATTTCTTCTACCCGTTCGCCAAGATCCGAGATCGGGAAAACGGCTACCCTGTCTCTATTGTTAAAGCGGGACTCACCGCCATCGGCCGTGATCCGGGCCCTGTTCGCTCACCACTAACGGATTTAACCGGTGAAGAACTTGAAATGTTAAAAGCTGTTGTTAAAAAATACAGCTAAACATATCGTTCATTTGTTACGATAAAATTACTGTTACTGCTGGGGGATGGCGACATCTCCCAGCCTTTTTCATTTAACATCGAGCGCTCCTATGCTAATTACTGCTGTTCATACCCACTTATTGCACCACGATTTAGAAAAACCTTTCCAATCCGCTTTTTCTACCTTTCACAACCGTCGCCACATGCTGGTCGAGATCGTTTGTGATAATGGCTTAATCGGCTGGGGAGAATGCCTGGGGCCAGCCGATATCAACGTCGCTATTGTAAAGATGATGACACCGTTACTGATCGGAAAATCAGCGTTAGACATAGAACCTATTTGGAACGAACTATACAGCCAATTCCGTGATCAAGGACAGCGCGGCGCCACCTTAACCGCTATTAGTGGCATCGACATTGCACTCTGGGATTTGAGCGGCAAGTACTACGACAAACCTATTTACCAACTGCTTGGTGGCGCCTATCGCACCGAGATTCCAGCTTATGCCACTGGCGGTTTTCGCGACCCAAGCCGCGATCGTGTGCAGAGCTTAGTTGAAGAAATCAGCGGCTATGTCGAGCAGGGCTTTAAAGCACTAAAAATCAAGATTGGCTTTGGTTTGGCCACGGACATCGCCTCTATCAGAGCGGTCCGCGAAGCGATAGGGCCCAATATTGCCCTGATGATTGACGCCAACCACGGCTACGACTTACCTGACGCCATCAAGATTGGCAATATGGCAGCAGCCTATGATATCGAATGGTTTGAAGAGCCGGTAATCCCCGAGGCCTTGAGTAGTTATCGTGAATTGCGCAATCGACAACCTCTGCCAGTGGCGGGGGGCGAAACTTGGCACAGTCGCTGGGGCATCAATGAAGCACTCAAGCAGCAATGCGTCGATATTATTCAACCTGATGTCTGTGGTGTCGGAGGATTAACCGAGGCACGAAAAATAATCACCCTCGCCGATATCCATCATGTACGTCTAGTACCGCATGTATGGGGGACAAATATCGCCATGGCAGCTGGCTTACATTTTCACGCTATTATTCCACCAGCACCCAACGCCCACGAGGCGAGATCACCGCATTTCGAATTTGATCAGACTCATAACCCTTTTCGAAATGCCATTGTTGAAGAGCCTATCGTACATCGCCAAGGCATTATTCAAGTCCCTAATGGCCCGGGGTTAGGTTTGACTATCAACAGAGAACAGCTCGCTCAATTCGCACCTAAACAATAATTCTGGAACTATCATGATTCGTAAAGTTAGCGGCACTGCGCCACAGACAAAATTACCTGCTGGCAGCATCGATAGCCATATGCACATTTACCACCCAGATTTTCCCTCGCAACCTGGCGGTCCTGAAAGTCCGTCTGACTTTGCAGGCGTAGCAGAGTATAGAGAAGTGCAAAAGTGGCTGGGGCTTGAACGTGTCATTGTCACCATCTCCAATGCTCATCAGAAAAACAACGACGCTCTTCTCTACGCATTGTCTGAGTTAGGAGACATCAGCCGAGGTATAGCCTGCATTAGACCGGACACCCCCGAGAAAGCACTTGAACACTATCATCAAAAAGGTGTTCGCGGTGCCAGGATTATGAATCTAGGGGGTGCTACTAGGCTTAAAGATTTACTCGCTGTCAACCAGCTGATACAACCTTTAAATTGGAGCTGCATCGTGCAATTTGATGGCAACCAACTAGCGGATCATGCGCCATTGCTCAATCAGATCCAAGGCGATTATGTGTTTGATCATCATGGCAAATTCTTTGAGTCGATAAGTGTTGACGGCCCTGAGCTCAAGCAAGTATTAAATTTGATCGACAAAGGCAACTGCTACTTTAAACTCGCGGCCTGCTATGAGAGCTCAACCGCAGGTTACCCTCATTACCAAGATGTGGCTGAGATCGCCAAAGTAGTGATTGCACATGCGCCTGAACGTATTTTATGGGGTTCAAATTGGCCACATGTATCATCAAGCAGTCCTGCTCAAACGCCTTGTGATGCAACGCTGTTAGATACCGTATGCAGCTGGATTCCCAATCAAAAAGTACTGCAACAAATTTTTGTCGAAAACCCGGCGCGTCTCTATGGATTCTAAATTTGGTCGCCCTTTTATAGGGTGGCTGAAAACCGCATAATCCAGCCTCTGCCACTTTCATATGCTTTCATTTTAACGATCAAAAATTCGGCAAGGAGAGCAGCGCTATCCTTGCTAGAATTGTCCCCACCCCTAAGTGGTGGGACTTAAGCTTGATAAATAATGAGACCTTGGAAAGCGATTATAATCTATCGTGTTCAGCACTGTTATGCGCAGCGCAATACAAAAATGCTCTGTTGGCCATAGAAATTTTGATATTTAACCCGAAAGTGGACCAGCGGCTTGGTAGCATTAATCCATTGATCTGGTTATTGATACTGGCTGTAAACACACCATGGAGCATGCTAAAATTCATCTTACTTTAGCGACTTTAGAGACAATAGCAGGATGCTACCTTTTGCAAAGCTAGTTAGCTTTTTGGATATTTTAACGCCATTATTTATTACTATTAGCGCAGGTTACGCGGCCACCAGATACGGCTTAATACCCAGAGAAGGGATTCGATACTTAGGTTTGTATGTCATTAAAATTGCCATGCCCTGCATGTTATTTAAAGCGCTTTCGGAGCGGCCTTTCCAAGAGATTTTTAAGCCTGACTACATTGCCATTTATGCACTTGGCTCACTTTTCACCTTAATCTTAGCCATTTTTTTTAGCTTTTATATACGTAAAAAAAACTTCTCTATCAGCACTGTCATGGCAATGGGTAGTAGTTTTTCGAACAGTGGGTACATTGGCTACCCAATAGTCACCCAAATTTTAGGCACAGCAGCTATTGTACCGGTGGCGTTAACGCTGTTTGTCGAAAATGCATTCATGCTGCCTATAGCACTCGCCTTAGCCTCATCAACAGCCGGAGACAGCTCTATACTGCGCTCAGTTAGCCGATCAATTATAGCCTTGGCTAAAAATCCAATTATTTGGGGGATCATTTTAGGCATATGTATATCGGCGTTCAATTTGAACACACCAGATGCACTGCTTACAGTGGTTGATAAATTTGGCAGTACCAGTGGTAGCGTGGCACTTTTTACTATTGGCGGCTCTTTAGTGGGATTACAACTTAAAGGGATGCGCACCGATATTAGCCAAATCACCTTTGGTAAACTTTTCATTCACCCAAGTGTGATACTGCTATTTTTAATGCTGACGCCGAATATGCCCAGCTTATATCAAAATGCAGCCGTGCTTTTAGCCTGTATGCCAATGATGAGTATCTATCCAATTATTGGCGCTCAATACGGTATTGCACAACTCTGTGCAACCGCACTTCTTGGAGCGACACTGCTGTCGTTTTTCAGCATTAGTTGGTGGGGATTTTCTCTAGCGGTTTTATAGCAAATGTCGCTATGCCATTGGGTAAAAAATACAGCGAATATTAAACGTAAAATATAACCCCACCTACACCTAAGATGGGGTTAATACCCCCTACCATGCGTTACCATTAGCAGCAAGTTCTCTCTCAATGGTGACAGAGCCGCTAGTGCGTACTGGCGCTTGTGCATAGTATTCGCGCTGGGTATTAATACGCGGCTGAGCTTTTGACTGTGTTAAAGTTTTCAGTACCAAAACCAGTCCAGATTTCAGTTGAGAAACGGTGTTATCGACTGTGTCAGCGACATCTGCTGACAAGTTATTTTTTCTTAAGTCTGCGTTGATATAGTTCATTAAATTTCTCCTTTTCATGAATTTTGCTGCTTAGTGTGGCTATTTTTAATCATTTAGCCGATACTGACAACCTATAAAAACTTCCTTCACATAAGAAAAAGTTAACTGAAATGCACACTAGAATTCCACTGACTGCCCTTAAGTTTTTCCGCAGCGCTGCGCAAACTCTGAGCTTTAAAAAGACTGCAGAACAGCTCTTTGTCACTCAAGCTGCTGTTAGCCAACAGATTAAAAGCTTAGAAAACAGCCTAGATATCAAACTATTTGAGCGTTTAAACAGGGAAGTTATACTCACCGAGGAAGGCAAGAAATTGCTACCTTATGTACAAAAAGGATTTGAGGCCTTTGAAGAAGGGTTTGCTTCTCTAGGTGATGATCCCAACCCGGACTTATTAACCATCACCACGCTGCCCTCATTTGCCAGTCGCTGGTTGATGCCCAAGCTGGTAAATTTTCAAGAGAAGAACCCCGGTATCAGCTTGCGCATATCACCCTCTTTAAAATTAGAGTCTTTCAGTGAGAACAATTTAGATTTAGCGATCCGCTACGGCAAAGGGGTTTATCCAGGCTACCAATCGCACTTATTGCATCACGATTATTTACTGCCTGTGTGCCACCCCAAGATCATCGATAACAGCTTACCTATCGCTGAGCAACTGCAAAACATCCCGTTACTCACTGATGAAGGGGTCGACGTCGAAAAAGCCTGGCGACCTTTTATGGAAAAGGCCGGGCTCCCTGTTACCACTAAACCCTCTAAATTGCATGTCGGCGATTCTACCATGCTGATAGAGCCGCTGCTCGGCAGGCAAGGCATGTCTCTGTTACGCTTTAGCCTCATTTACGAACTATTAGAGAGAGGCCAGCTCATTTGTCCACTGCCTTTTTATTTTCAATCGGGATATTCATACTATTTAGTGGCGCCACAAAATCATTTCCAGTTTGTAAAGATCAAAAACTTTCACCACTGGCTAAAAGAAGAAATGAGCGATATCGACACTCATTGGCAAGAATATAGTAAAGATAATCTACAGGAAATTGTGATTGACTTAGCTTAAATCAAAACCCAGGGCAAACTTAATCATGCGCAGCTGACTATTTATCTAGCTTGCATCAACTTTGCGAACCTTTGATTATGCAATTATTCATTTTTATGCAAGCTTAGCCTCTCAATGCGGATACCAAAGTGGCAATCGTCGGCACAGTGCTTACGTCTAAACTGGCACTGCTTAAGGACACCTAAATCATCAGTCTTAAAAATAAATGTCTCAACTTTAGCAAGGTCTTGGGTGAGAATATCAGTACACTGGCGGTAAAGTTGGTCGATAGTTTTAAGGGCTGCGCCTGGTGGGTGGCTACCTAGCATAGCCTCACCCTCTTCCAACCAGTGCTCTACTTCCACGGCATCATTATTCCAAGCGTGATATTCACGAGCGACTATTTTGTCTTGTTCAACACGCAATCGAGTCTTGTGGCCAAAACCTACCCAACTACTAAAATGTACCTCGTAGTGATAATTAGTGTAGCCCTCGCTCTTCAGCTCCAGCCATTTTTGGTGACTTTTGTGCAGCGCGATATCTAGGGAGGTTTCGCTCTGCTCTATGCAGTTTTCAGGGCAAGTAGCACTGTTTATACGTGTTCCCGGTGATTGGCAGGCAGTGAGCAAGAGCGTTAGCAGTACTAAATATTTCATCTTTCAACTTCCTTGTATTAGCGCGCGATTCTTCATTAAACAGCTATGCTAAGACGCTTTGATCACCGTGGACCAATTGCAAAAAACGGCGATTTTACTCTGTAAATCGTAGACTTCGTTATGCTGTGTATTATACGCAAAATTAGCATATACCGTCGGCTTAATCACTTGTTCAAGATTAGTGGTTAGCAAGCCCATGCGAATTTCATAACGCTTTTCCACTGGAAATAAATCAATATAAACAACAGTACCACCCGCGACTTGTGCTAACTTTTTCTTCACTTCTGCATTGCCAGAAACACTGGCGATATAATCACTTAAATTAAATTCTTGCACCGGCCCCTGGCGCGGGACTAGCACTTTTATGTGACGGCCGCGCTGGTCCATATTTTTTAATTCCGCTATCTCAGTTTTAAAAGATGGGATTGCAGTAGTTGCTCCTTCAAACAGAGAACAGTGAAAGGCACTTGCCGGAGCAGATACCAGCAGCAAAGCAAAGCTTAGCGCCAATTGTGTGGTGAAAATTCCCTTTTCCATTACGGTAAATCCCTGGTTTTCCATTTTTCTATTTCTCAACTTAAACAACATTAGTATTGTTGCGAATTATAACGCACTGCCGCAATATTTGGATACATTAGCTCCCCTGCATAACGAAACGAGCAGTGAAAGCATAATCTTTCTCCAAGCGATAATGTAATCTATCAGCCCCCCCTTGTTGTGAATAACAGTGTTGTTGATTACGACATGTGTAAACAAACAGATTTTGTCAATTTATCCAGTGCAGCTGTTAGCTACCATGCCACTGCTCATCAGCAAGATACTAGTAATATAAACTTACGCCGGATGGATGAGATCCAATGATGGCAAACCGCTGGCGAGCGTAAAGTTATCTTGTTGCCACCAGTCCCTCACCACGGATTGATACAGCGCTCTGAAATCGACATTATGCACGACATCTTTATTTTCCAATTGCTCAAAAGAGGGATACTCACCAAAGTGCCCACCGCGAACCCGCCCACCCATTAAAAAGTGGCTCGCTGCGGTACCGTGATCACTGCCAGCGGAACCATTTTGCCCAGCTCTGCGACCAAACTCTGAGTAGGTCATCATCAATATGTTTGACCAGTGCCCAGATTGAATAAGCTCGCCTCGCAGTGCCATCATGCCATCCGCTAACTGTTTCAATAGCTGCTGATGCTTACCCTTTTGCCCTCTGTGTGTATCAAAGCTGCCAATAGCCACTTTAAACGCAGGCACATGCAAATCCATGCGAATGACTTTGGCGATATCTGCCATCTGTTTGCCAAAGTTGTTATTAGGAAAGTTTTGCTTAAGTTTTATATCCTTAGACAGTCCACGCATCAGTGCCGCTTTGGAATTTTGAATGTTCTGATTTAAGCCCAATAAATGATTTAGTGCACTGTTGCTGCTGGCTTGGTTATTTTCCTTAACGCGCTGTATTTTCTTGAAATAACTACTCAGATTTTCCAGTTGCACGTGGGAGGCCGCTCCCCCTGAAAAAGGCAGCGCATTGCGACCAAAAGTGAGCGCATTAATTTCACTTTTAGAGATATTTGGCAATACATTTGCCAGCCAACCTGATGATAAGTACTCATCATGAGCACTGGCCATATCCCAAATTTCTATCGAGCGAAAGTGTGATTTATTGGCATGGGGATAACCTAAGCCGTGCACTAGTGCCAACTCACCTTTATCCCAAGGGACTTTAAAGTCTGTTAAAGAGCGATGCAGTGCAAAACGCTTATCTAGCGTTACCCGCTCATCATCGGCCAACCCTAAGGTGGGTCGTAACATTTTGTAAATGCCTAATTGCTCGCGATCAAGCACGGTATTATGGCTATCATTACCGCCGTTAAGCTCTATCAAGATCAATACTGGTGTTTTGGCGCGTGCCGATAGCGCTAAAGAGGGAAAACCCGCCGCCATCGCAGTTGCGCCACCAAAATATAGAAAGTCTCTACGTTTCATAATATGCTTCTCATTATTTCAGCTGCCAGCTCGGGTCTGTTACTAATTTTACTAACCGTTTTTGACAGTTATCGCCCATACTATTTTCACTCGGAGTCAGTTCAGGCACTTCTAGTGCGCTTAACATCGTCATATTTCCTGTGCAATAAGGCGCTCCCATTTGCGCCATATTGGCACTAATAGCACGCGCCAGCTGACTGGTTAATTGACTACGCACTAACAGTTTATTAGCATCTATCCAGTTTTTCCCTTTAGGCCAGCCTTTTACATTGGGTGGATCAAACAAATTTTGCCCCATCTCGCGCTGCATTTTCAGCAACCTTTTGAGCGATACCTTCAAGCCTTTAAAAAGCTGTGCGCTACCCACCACTAACTCCACTGGAGACTTAAACATTTGGCCTTGGTCTTGCCAGAATTGCTGGGAATTTAATACCGCAACCACCAGCTTTGCGATATCCCAATCTTTAGCAAATTGTTTGGCGATACGCTTAATCTGATCACTATCTTCTTCACTGATGAAATGTAGCCACATCGCCTTAGTGATATATATTGACGTCTGTGGCTGAGCTAAAATAGCGCTTACTAAATCATCGGCACTGCGGATTTTGTCGCTTTGAAAAATCTGCTTGACACTGTTATCGTGTCGTTTTTTACGTAATACCGTTTGATAAGTATTTGGATTTACTCCCAAACCAGTGAGCGCCTGCGCAGCGCTGCGTACATCTGCCTCTGTGTAATTCCCCTCGCCTAAAGTAAATAATTCTAAGAGCTCACGGCCTAGATTCTCATTGGGTTTGAGTTTGCTATTATTGACGTTGTCTAAGTAAATCAACATCGCAGGATCTTTGACCATGGCCATCAATAGCTTTGAAAAGTCCCCCAGCGCCAGCGCATTAATGCGCCGGTGTTGCTGGTAGATTAATTGCGGCGCTTTGACTTTGCGTAGTGAACTAGTGAAATGATTGTGCCAAAACAAGGTCATTTGATTGCGGAGTACCGCTTCATCGTTAATCAGATCTTGCAAGTACCATGCTCTAAGTTCATTCGCGCAAACCCTGCGCTTTTTACTCACCGCCCGGCGCTGTTCTTGCGTGTAAGCTTTGCGCTCTTTACGTGTTGGCAGCGCTTCATTCATACAGCTAGGTAGGGATTCACTGCTTGCTTTAAGATTGAGCAAATAGTGAATGGACTGGCTTTTAGTAAACCCTACTAGCTGCTGTACTATGCTAGGTTTTGCACCAAACCCCGCACGCAAAAGTAAGTGTTTACTCTCATCAAGAGCAAGTGCCCAGCTATAAGTAGGGATCAAGAAAACGAAACAGAAAAGCACTAGTGCGTTAGCTAAATTGGCAAAAAAAGGAGGTGTTTTCATCATAGCTCTCAGTCTATTTATTATTAGATTAATTGTGCTACCAGTGATAAAAAATTACCAGCGTCTTTACCTTTTTTAACACAGAGAAAATACCGGCAATAAGTGGCGCAAACACTAGTAATACGACATTTAATCAACTAGCATACAATGGCATTATTAAACTTCTCTAGAGGCGACAATACAAAAAATTTCAAAGATAATCTTCTTTAAAATTTCTTTAAACTCGCTAAGTTTGAATAGTGACCTCGTCAGATCTGATACTCTCTTAAAAATATCGCCAATACTGTGACAACCAACTTATGACCACTTTAAGTACTACCACTCGCAAACCTTTAGGTAATGTAGAGTTTATTGCCCTGTTCGCTCTGCTGACCTCTCTAGTCGCTTTGTCTTTAGATACCGTACTGCCAGCACTGCCCGCTTTTGCAAAAAGTTTTGCGTTAACCGATAGCAATGACAGTCAGCTAGTGATTAGCTCATTAGTGCTGGGCATGGTGTTTGGCGAGCTCGTTTTTGGTCCTTTGTCTGATACTAAAGGGCGTAAATTTGCCATCTTACTCGGCATGGTTATTTTCTGCATTGGCTCACTCATCTCAATGCTAGCACAATCATTTGAGTGGTTATTAATAGGTAGAATCATTCAGGGCATTGGGGTTTCTGGCCCTAAAATTGCCACTCGAGCACTCATTCGCGACCAGTACAGTGGCGCGGCCATGGCCAGAATAATGTCATTTGTGATGATGTTTTTTATCTTAGTGCCGATGCTCGCCCCGGTTCTAGGGCAAATAATCATTACTTTTTTCCACTGGCAAATGATCTTTGGCTTCTTTTTAGTGATGACCGCCATCATCGGCATTTGGTTTCAAGTTCGCCAAGAAGAAACGCTGACTAAAGATAAACGTATCCCCTTTTCAGCCAAGGCCATAACCCGCGCCTCAAAAACAATCATTTCTGACCCAGTGATCATGGCTTACGCCACCACTGCGGGGATTTTATTTGGGGCGCTGTTACTCTACTTAGGGATGTCGCAGGCTATCTTTCAAGATATTTACGGCATTGTTGAGCACTTTCCGTTGTACTTCGCGATTCTCGCCTCAGGCGTGGGCCTCTCATCATTTCTAAACGGTAAGCTGGTGATGCGTTTTGGTATGTACAAGTTATCGATGAGTGCACTCTTTTGTTTAAGCCTATTTAGCAGTGCCTTGTTAGTCGTTGGCTTGATTTACAACGGACAGCCACCGTTAGTATTGTTTATGTTTATCAGTTTTTTATGTTTTTGCTGTATCGGGATTTTATTTGGTAATTTAACCGCCATGGCGATGGAGACACTAGGGAAAATTGCAGGGCTTGGCGCCTCAATTGTCGCTTCATCTTCTAGCTTGGTATCCGTGGTATTTTCAGTGATCGCGGGGCGGTTTTACAATCAGACCACGCTGCCTTTAGCGATAGGTTTTATCTGTGCAGGTATTATTGGTTTGTGTCTAGTAAATTGGGCGCAGCGAATCAAAATAGCCCGCGATCAATAGTATTAGCAGTGATGATAGAGTAGCTCCTCTCACCTGTACCATCAGCTCTAGGTACAGTTCGATTATATCGAGCTGAATATTGTATATACCAGACCCTAGCTAGAGAAAACTGAGGGAAACTTCCTATAGGTAACTACACGTGGTGCACAACCCACCTTTAAATCGTCTAGAGTGCAGCACCACTATTGCATTTTTGTATTTGTTTTTAACTCGATTCCAACGACTGTCAGAAAACAACAGACATCATTTATTTTGCCTGACAGTCTCTACTTTTGGCCGATAGTATCGATTGCCAAGTTTGGTTACAGCGCTAACTAATCGGTTAAAATTGGCTACAGGGCTGATATTCCTAGACCACCGCATAAACTAAAATTCTCCAGTTATTCACCAAAATTTGTACCAGCACTTAAGACATTTACACCAAGAAAATACTAATCACCAATAAAGTAGTTGAAAAATTTTCCATTTTTCTTTGCACACCAATATTTACTCATTTCTTTTCATCCAATTACTGAATTTAGGTTAAATAGTTCTGTGAGACTAAGTACTTGGAAATTAACACTATAGCCTCCTCGGCAATAACACTAGTGCGGCTGATACGCCTTTAAAATTCGGTCAAATTCTCCTTGGTGTTGCAGTCGCAGTATTGCTTGGTTAATACGAAGAATGAGCAGTTCAGCATTTGTTGCTGCTTTAGAAACCATCAGATGCATTGTCCATTGTTTAGCATAACTTAATGGGGTTACTTTGATCCCCTTTGGAAGAGCTTCTCGGCTATCTATGAAATAGTGCCCTGATACTATTTCTTTAAGAGAAAGAAAACCATCGCAGCGCGATTTTTCCACCATTTGTAGTCCATTCTTGATGGAAAAGGTTATTGTCGAGATATTGGATTTATTCAACCCATATCCGTCTAAGTTTGTCCCTCGATTGGCGCAAAGCTTTAAATCGGTAATATCCTCAGGTGAATTGATCGACAGCTGTATAATATTTTTATTAGCAAGAGAGAAAATTGCGGGTGTTAACCTATATAAGGGGATTGAATAGTAAAATAAATCCGCCCGCTGTAAGTTGTATGATCCATCGGCAATAATATCAAAACTGTTTGCCTTTATCGTTGTTGCGTAACATCTTTTCCAGGGGACCGGCTGAACTTCGTAGTCTAACTCTAGCGTGGAAAAAAGTATTTTTAACACGTCAATTGTCGCCCCTTGCATAGGCCCTGTATCAACCTGCTCAGGATAAAAATGATAGGGCGGATAACCCCCACTCCCGTGGCAAATACGTATTATATCGGCGCGGGCATATGCGAAATTAGTATTCTAAATAGACAAAAAGAAGATGAAAGTTAGGGTCAGTTTTTTCATGTTAAACCATCCTAATAATATTTTGTTTTTAGTATTTATCCGCCTGAAAATCCGAGTCTAAAGGTTTACAATACCTTAGCACGCATGCATTCAGAATGTTTTTGCAGAATAATCAACCACCTGTAAAAAGCTATCTTGCTCTAGCAAACCTTCGCTTTGAGAAACGGGCATGCAAAGGTTCCGTAAAAACAAACGCTATTGAAGGAAGTTACGGAGAATTAGAGCTTTGCTGACTTAGGCAGCGCCTAATTCATTTGAATTAAATAGATTTGGCTTATTTTTTAGCGCCGATACAGCGAGAGTCCGATATAAAAATACCTGAAAGACTATAGAGCATTAACCTCGACAATGACTATAGGGATTATTATTAGTGAGACAGCAATTCTCACAACTAAAGGCTAAACGTCACACGTTTTAACAGTATTTACCTTTAACTTTTAAAACAAATCCCGTCATCCTTTTCAAAAAATGATGACCAGCACAAAAGATACCATCGAACATAAACCCCTTATGTTGGGATAATTGGCCACTATACTCTTCGCAAAACGAAATAATCAAACCTCATTAAGAGGGATCGAAGCAACCTTATTATAGCCAAAGATCTCAGGCTGTCTAATTCTACGCTCAGTCGTTCAAATCAAGGCCTCTCGCAAATACTGAGCATAACGCTGGCTATTAAATAATAGGGCCTGCCTTAAAGCAATGACTGAGACACAGCCAATAATCAGTGTAATAGACGCTACTTACAATGAATTATAGCAAGTCCAACAAGCGCTTGACGCATTAGTAGCGACATTAAAATAGGCCGTATAGTAATTACTACTGTCAGCTTATTGGCTAATAATTTCGCTGATTTTGCAAACCTTTACCTTCGATTATCTATCAGTATCACCAGTGCAGATCTTGTCATCGTTGCAACACTTGATCATCCATTTGCCAACAAAACAGTTTTTTCGCTGGAAGCGTTAGCCTGCCAATCCTAGATTGTCTCTAATGGGAATGCCGCGAATAGCGTAATTTTTAGCCATTGCCAGCATTTCGATGTCAAAAAATTATTGAAACCCAACTCCTCAAGTCTGAAAAATCATATACTTGAAAGCAGTAACAAATTCACTTTAGTGACTAGTAGACCAATAAAAAAGCGAACTAGGATACAAAAAACTAACGACCATTCATATCAAATTGAACAATACTCAATTGCCGATAGGTTTTTATTGTCGCAAAGACTGGCTTGCAAGCGATGCCCAGCAACAGTTCATTGAGTTAATACTGGCCCCGTACGATGCTAAACCAATCTAGCGCCAAGCCTGTCAACAGAGTATAGCTCGACTACTATAACCATGGATTCATAGCATTGACTCTAGCCGATAGGATTATAAAGCTAGATTCAGCGTTTTATCAACTTAATTTAGGGTAAACTAGAGTCTGGACTTTTCCCTCAAAGTCGCTATCTTTAGAGCTACAATTATTAAGAGATATAATATGTCATTTATCGATCAAGCTTTTGCCTACCTCGTTGACTTAGCAGA
>Ga0105358_10000118_pt1 | contig 32437 bp, 33 predicted proteins | sample GOMGulsemesocosm_5_FD_83509 | JGI IMG/M metagenome (GOLD analysis project Ga0105358, IMG submission 83509) | Methane-oxidizing microbial communities from mesocosms in the Gulf of Mexico - GOM15C Gulf of Mexico | ecosystem: Environmental > Aquatic > Marine > Cold seeps | place: Gulf of Mexico... | reverse complement strand
TCAAGAATAGTGCGTAGCAGCCGCAAAGTTGATCCTAAAATTAGTCATTGAGGATCTTTTAACACGCCAATAAGTCTTGTCGTCACAAGGCGAGAGCGGCAGTCAATAGTCATTCCCATAAACAGCGGCATGCTATTTAGACCACTGCAGTCTTACTAGCCTTTGCTGGTAACTATATGCAGGGGTCTTAAAGTGTTATTTAATCACCCAGTTACTAGCGCCCAGTTTCTCGACGTCCTCATTTTGGTGGGTCACAAGCAACAATGTTTTGTTGTGCTCTCTGGCCATATTGGCCACCCAGCTAGCGGAAATTTCACGGGTGTGATTATCTAATTCGGCAAAAGGTTCATCTAATAAGATGATCGGCTCTGGTCTAAGGAGGGTGCGTAACAGGGCAACTCGCTGGCGCTGTCCACCTGATAGTTGGGTGGGCATTTTATGCATTTGATCGCTAATGTTGAGCGCATTTGCCGCTTCCATTAAAGCTTCTTCAGTTATCTGCACAGTGCCCAGCAACGCATTTTTCAGAACGCTAATATGTTCAAACAAATTGCTTTCTTGGAAGAGCATCGCAACAGGGCGGTTATCGCAAGCCATATTGGCAATGTCTTTACCATGGAAAGTAATACTACCTGAAGACGCTTTGACAAAGCCCGCGATGCACAGGAGCAAACTGGATTTTCCCACCCCGCTAACCCCCTGTAGCGTGACTGTCTCGCCAGTGTTAATAGTGCGTTGATAATTGAGAGTATTATCACCGAGTTTGATAACTAGCTGGTTAATTTCAAGCATTGCTTTTGGCGCGCTCCAAATATAAAAGTAAAATAACGTAGATTGATAATAATACAGCAGAAGCAGCTGAGGCTTCATTGATGCGATAGCTACTGGCATATTGATAGATGAGCCAAGGTAGTGTTTTTAAATGATCGCTACCAAAGATAGAAAAAATAGCCACATCACCCATCGCTAGCAGTAATACCAGGGCAAAGGTACTGACCAAAATAGACTTTGCATATTGCCATTCAATGCTGAATTTTTGCCAAAAAGAGAGTTTTAAAGACGCTGATAGCACCGCATAATCACGATCAAACTGGATTAATCTTGCTCGAATTTGCTGTATTGCAAAAGGTAACACCATCAGCACATTGAGTGTTACTACAAACACCATGCCGTAGCGATCAAGATCAATCACTGGCAGGAACAGAATGTAGAGTCCGACGCATAAAACCATGGCCGGTGCAATCAGGCTGTGATTGGCCAACCATTGCAAAATAATAGCCCGCTGTGTTTGTTGCGCTAATAGTGTCTGTCGTATCGGCAGCATCACCCAATAGGCGATGACCATCGCAATCGCTGCGCAGCTAAATCCCAGCAGTAAGGTTAACAAAAGCGCTTCACTAATGCTGGTAAATAGTGTCAGTGTGTAACTTGCAGCGAACACCCCGGGCAGTAAAGCGAACAAAGGGGCCAGCATAAAAACAAAGGTAATGGTGTATATCAGCGTATAGGCAATTTTACTGATAGTAGAGTGGGTATTTTGCCAATGGCCTAAATGGCTATCTTTAGCGAGCCAAGCGACTGAGTTGGATCGATACAGCAGCATAAAAAAGCAACCGGCAATAAATAATTGACTCCAGGCCAGTGTCAGTGCCTCGCCAATGTTGAAGTCGTATTTGAGCGCTTGATAGATAGCGACTTCAAGGGTTGTGGATTGAGGGCCGCCACCAAGGGCCAGCACTACTGCAAAACTGTTAAAACAAAGAATGAAAATAAAACCAAAAATAAGGGCGAAGTTGGCACTTAGTGCCGGCCACTCGATAATCGTCAGTTTTTGCCACGCGCTGAACTTTAACTGCCTTGCCAATATCCAGCTGGTATTTGGTATGTTTTGTAGTTGGCCGTAAAAAGCGCGGATCGCAAATGGTAAATTTAGGTAGAGGTGGGCGAGAATAATTCCCTGTAGTCCATATAAATTCCACTGCTCTCCCAGTAGCGGCGAGAGGTATCCACTGCGTCCGAGTAATGAGACAAAACCGGTAATAAGCACTAAGGTTGGCAATACAAAACAGAGCAGTGTGAGGCTCAAAAAAAAGGGTTTGAAATAGAGTTTGGGTAGATAGTAAAGTGCACGAGCAATGGGCCATGCCAATAGGGTCGCTAGCAGTGTGCTCAGTAGTGCCTGTTTTATTGAAAACAGCAGGATGGCGTGGAAATAACTGTCTGTTAATAACGCAAGATCAGCACCCTGGCCACTAAAAGCGATCAGTCCGTAGAAGGCGAGCAGGGTGATAATGCAAATAAGCAGTATAAAGAAAAGCCCGGTTATATTACTTAGTTTTGTCAAAGGACTGCCAGTATAGAGAGTGAAATGAAAATTATTGTCGGTAAGTCATCAAGACAGCGCGCTGAGTTCAATTTGAGCCAGCCCAGCGTTATAGCTATGGGCTGAGAAAATAGATTTTGCCGATGTTTTGTTGTTTCTGGTAAAATTGCGGATTATTCCGCACCAAGAGCAGAGGGTTGTCTTATCTCTACTTTCGCTGGCGACAATTATCCCATCCGACAGGTTTCTAGCAATCATTATTTAACGGCACTAGAGCGCCAAACTTTGATCATGCTTTTACGATCTATAGATAACTGATCGATGTCCATCTTTATCGCAGTAGGTTTGATGAGTGTTGCAAAGGCAGCGTCGAGCTGAATGTCTTTGGCGACCGGCAGCATCCAGTTGGTGACTGGTAGAATTTGCTGGGCTTCATTGGAGATTAAAAAATTGAGGAATGACTGTGCTAACTCAGGTTGGGTGCTGGTATTTAAAGCAGCGGCAACTTCTACTTGAGCGATGTGGCCTTCGGAAAATTGTGCGGCCTTATATTTACCCTCAGACTCTGCAATCATGTGATAAGCAGGTGAAGTGGTATAACTGAGCACATAATCAGCGCCGCCTTTTAGGAACATACTGTAACCTTCATACCATCCTTTTGTCACAGTAACGGTATGACTGGCTAACTGTCCCCAAGCGGTATTGGTCTTATCCGCAAAGACTGAATTCATCCAAAACATCAAGCCTTGACCGGGTGTGCTAGTGCGTGGGTCTTGATAGATGACACTGGCATCTGAGTTTACCAGCTCTTTAAGCGAGCCTGCGGGCTTGGATATTTTGCTACTATCGTAAATAAAAGCGAAATAGCCAAAATCGTAGGGGACAAAGCTAGTATCAGTCCAGTTTAGACTTGCTTTCAGCTGGGTGAAGTTTTGGCTGTGCTCGGCAATTAAACCGGTTTTCTTGGCTTCATTGATTAATGCGTGGTCGAGGCCCAAAATAACATCGGCTTTTGCTTTAGTGCCTTCTATTTTTAGACGATTGAGAATGCTGACGCCGTCTTCTTCGGCAATGAAATTCAAATCACAGCCGCAGTTTTTCTCAAAAGCAGCTTCTATTTTTGGACCGGGCCCCCAGTCAGAGACAAAAGAATCGTAGGTATATACTGTTAATGTTGGCGTTGTGTCAGCAGTTGCAAATGCGTGGTTTGTCAATAAGCTGGCAAACGCTAGAGGGATTATTTTTTTCATTATTGTCTCAATAAAAGTTGTTAAAAAATTAATTGCTCAGCACAATTAGCGCAATTTCAGGAATCACCAGTCTTTGATCACTCAATACTGCAAATGGCGTTGCATTTTACGCTAGCTTTTAAAAAATACCCAACTATAAATGATGGTGTCAATTGATTACTAGAGCTCAGAGCGCATTTAATGCGCTTAAAAAGATAGAATGTGAATTAAAAACAACAGTCGATTGGCAGCCGATTGCTGCTGGTAGTAGTAATTGGTTGTTTAAAGGGCAGATAGGCGGATGCGCATATGTGCTGCGAATAAATGCCAGTACCGATTACGCATTTGGTGTTTCTAGGGAGCGGGAGGCAAAAGTATTAGCGTTAATTCAAGGCCAGGATTGGGCCGTCGAGGTTATTGAAAATAATGTTACAAAAGGATGGTGCTTGATGAAAGACCATGGGGAGTCCTTAGCTTTTAAGGATCTCAATCCTCAAGCAGTTTTCGCTATGCTAGCGAAAATTCATGGGTTCAGCAAAAGTGTCGCGCCACCAATAAAAGCTGAAATTGCATTTGATTATCAAAAACTATTTTCCCAATATCAGACTATTTTAAGCAAAGCAGATGGGAGTGACTTGGCGGTTTCCCTCTGTCAGCAATTGAGTCGCAGCATCCGTTTTTTGCCAGAAGTTCCCAGCGTATTAATGCACCAAGATTTGCATCTTAAGAACATCTGTCAGCAAGGCCCATTGATTGCTATTGACTGGGAATATGGCGGTTGGGGGAGCCCCTGGCTGGATGTCGCCGCACTTTGTCGCGAGTTTGAATTATCCGCGGCACTGGTTAGGCAGCTTAATGTGTTTGATCAGCTTAGCGATAAAGCATTCTTAGAAGGTTTGGATTTGGCGGATGCCATCAACCAGGGAATAAGTTGCATTTGGTATTGGATGCGTCGACAAAAGGGGGGATCACAAGTAGATAACCCAGAGCATAAGATAGACCTCAGCCACGCATCAATTAAGCAATTGAGTGAAGATACCCAGTTCTGTTTGCAAAGGTTATCAAAATAATCTAATGGCAGCTGAACAAGGATTTGGCAAAAGTGTTGAAAACAAGATACTCAATACTTTGCATTGCTTAAAAATACTGTATATTTGTACATTGTTAAATTTTGCTTGAGGTAAGGTAATGATTGGTCATGTGCGCGGCGTATTAGTTGAGAAACAACCACCTATATTAGTGGTTGAGGCCAGTGGTATTGGCTATGAAATTGAAGCCTCAATGCAAACCTTCTACAAATTGCCAGCACTAGGCGAAAACGTCAAAGTATATAGCCATTTTGTAGTGCGTGAAGATGCGCAGCTATTGTTTGGTTTTTTTGATAAAAAAGAGCGTTCTCTGTTTAGAATCTTGATTAAGGCAAACGGTGTGGGTCCCAAGCTTGCGATAGCGATACTCTCAGGTATGAGTACTAGTGAGTTTGCTGCCTGCGTATTGCGTGAAGACGCGGCGACATTAACTAAAATCGCTGGTGTTGGAAAAAAGACGGCAGAACGCTTAGTGGTTGAGTTTAAAGATAAAGTTGCGATGCTTGGCTTGGATGAGCCCGCTGATTTTGAACTGACAGGCACAGAGTTACCCAGTGCTGCTGAAAGTGTCAATGGCTATATTGAAGATGCGCAAAGTGCATTAATAGCCTTAGGATATAAACCTGTAGTGGCATCTAAGGCGGTATCAGCGGCCCAGAAACAATTGAAAAATATTAACTCGAGTGAAGAGCTAATTAGAGTCTCGTTAAAATCGATGGTCGGTTAAGTCTAGGCATTTAGTATTTTATTAACGAGTAAAGGATAAAAATGATAGAAGCGGATCGCTTTATTTCTGCCGTGTCAGAGAAAAGTAAAATTGAAGAAGTTCAAGATAGAGCCATTAGGCCGCATACCCTTGCAGACTACCAGGGGCAGCCTGTGGTACGTGAACAAATGGAAATATTTATTGAGGCGGCGCGCGCGCGCGATGAGGCACTTGATCATACGCTTATATTTGGCCCGCCAGGATTAGGTAAAACGACGCTGGCAAATATCATTGCCAGCGAAATGAAATCAGAAATAAAAACGACATCGGGGCCTATACTGGAGCGCGCTGGTGACTTGGCTGCACTGCTGACTAATTTAGAGGCAGGCGATGTGCTTTTTATCGATGAAATTCATCGTTTAAGCCCCAACGTTGAAGAAATATTGTATCCGGCAATGGAAGATTACCAACTGGATATAATGATTGGCGAAGGCCCCGCCGCTCGCTCAATTAAATTAGATTTACCGCCTTTTACGCTGGTGGGCGCAACGACCCGTGCGGGTTCTTTAACCTCACCCCTTCGCGATAGGTTTGGGATTGTGCAGCGCCTTGAGTTTTACAGTATTGAGGATTTGACCCAAATAGTGGTGCGATCGGCAAGTTTATCGGGGACTCGTATCGATGAAGAGGGCGCACGCGAAGTTGCCATGCGCAGTCGTGGTACACCGCGCATTGCTAATAAGCTGCTCAGGCGCGCTCGTGATTATGCAGAAGTTAAAGCACAGGGAGTGATTAGTGCAGCAGTGGCTGATAAAGCACTGAATATGCTCAGTGTCGATGACAAAGGCTTAGATCATATGGATAGGCGCTTACTATTGACCATGATTGAAAAATTCGCTGGCGGGCCAGTGGGTGTTGATAACTTAGCGGCTGCGATCAGTGAAGAGCGGGAAACGATTGAAGATGTGCTCGAGCCATTTTTGATCCAGCAAGGTTTCATTATGCGCACTCCAAGAGGGCGAGTGGTGACTGATAATGCTTACTTGCATTTTGGTTTAACAGCTCCCCAAGCATAGCCAGTTGCTGTATTAAAGACCTCCAGAATAAGTTTGCGTGTTTTGATTTTTATTCAGTGTATTAAGCGGGGAGTTAACGTTTGAGGATTTAGGCTGTACTATCACGTCTCTATCCAACAATTTATCTGCTTAATACGAACTTATATTTAAGCCAAATGTCTGTTTGTTGTCATTTTTTACATAAAGCTATTCAAATAGTTAAGTAAGGTGTTTAGAATCGTAGAAAATTTTTACACTCAGTATGAAGGTGGTTGCAAATATGGCGCTCGATGAGGTGTTTGAGTTTTCTGTCAGAGTCTATATAGAAGACACTGATGTAGGTGGCATTGTCTACTATGGGAATTACTTGAAATTTATGGAGCGTGCGCGTACCGAGTTTTTGCGCCACTATCAAATATCACAGCAGCAGTTAAAACAGCAAGGGTATTTATTTGTGGTTAAATCTGCGCACTGTGACTACAAAGCGTCGGCATTACTCGATGACCAGTTAAGTGTGAGTGTGAGTATTGAAAGTTGCAGTGCGGCAACGGTGGTTTTTAATCAAGAAGTGCGCACTGATAAATTATTATGCAGTGGACAAGTTGTGGTTGTCTGTGTCAGTGCAAAAAACATGAAACCAGTTAGGTTTCCCAAAGCAATTAAACAGCTATTTAAGCCGGCTCATTAATAGCGATAGTCGCTAAATAAATATTGGAGAGTGTACGTGGAATCGATGTCGATCTGGGATTTAGTGCTTAATGCAAGTCTCGTCGTAAAATTAGTGATGGCCATCTTGATGTTGGCATCATTTGCCTCGTGGATAATGATCTTCCAACGATTTTTCTTTTTAGGGAAATCAAAGCGAGCACTGAGACATTTCGAAGATAGATTTTGGTCAGGTGTTGACTTGGGCCAGCTATTTCGCGAGGTCTCTGAACACCCACAGTCTGACGGTGGCGCTGAGGAGATCTTTAGAGCAGGTATTAAAGAGTACACCCGTTTAACCACACAGAAAAATTACGATCCTGAAGCTGTTATGGAGGGAGTCGAAAGGAGTATGCGCGTGGCACTTGCACGCGAAGAAGAAAAACTTGATGCGCATCTGCCCTTTTTGGCGTCTGTCGGTTCAACATCTCCTTATATAGGACTATTTGGTACGGTATGGGGGATAATGAATTCCTTCAGAGGTCTTGCTAATATGCAACAGGCGACACTGTCTTCAGTGGCACCGGGTATCTCAGAGGCATTAGTGGCAACGGCAATGGGTTTGTTTGCCGCCATTCCTGCGGTTATGGCTTACAACCGTTTTTCAGCAGCGTCGAATACTTTATTGAATAATTACGAAACCTTTGCCGAAGAGTTTTCAAGTATCTTGCATCGCAGAGTACATGCCTCAAAATAATCAGTGGTTGATGTAAATGATAAGAAAGCATAAGAAGAAGCATAAGTTAAACGCAGAGATCAATGTGGTGCCTTACATTGATGTGATGCTGGTGCTGCTCATTATCTTTATGGTGACAGCACCTATGCTCACCCAAGGTGTGAAACTGGATTTGCCACAAGCGAGTGCAGATCCTGTTGATACCTCAGATACTGAGCCTATGATTGTTTCGGTAGACCTAGCAGGGAATTTTTACATTAATGTGGGTGGGGATGAGTTGAATCCAATTACAGCCGGTGATGTTCATAGTCGAGTGCAAAAAGTACTGCGCGCTAACCCGCGAAAACTCATTCTGGTTCGCGGTGATAAAAATGTCACTTACCAGCAAATAATTTCTCTAATGACTTTAATACAAAGAGCTGGCGCTCCGAGTGTTGGTTTAGTCACGGAGTAAGTTTTGAGTTATATTTTTCCTGTTATTTTGGCCTTGCTCTTACATGTAGGTCTCGCGTATAGCTTCTTTATTCATCAGTTTTCGCAGCTGCAACAAAGCCGCGCCATGCCGCGCCATATTCAAGCTCAGATGTACGATCTTAAGACGCTATCAAGCGCCCCTGAGAAAAAAGAAACCAAGGCCAAAAAAGAGGTGGATTTGGCTGAGAAAAACAAGCCAAAGCCAATAGAGCCAGAAAAAGAAAAACCAAAACCGGAACCGCCAAAAAAAGAATCTAAACCAGAGCCCGTAGAAGATACGGCGCACAAAGAGCGTGAACTACGCAAAAAGCAAAAGGCGGAGCAGCGCAAAATTGATGCGCAAAAACTCAAAGATGATGTGGCGAAGAAAAAAGCGGATGCGCAAAAGCAGCGTGACATAGCCTCTAAACGAAAATTAGCCGCCAAAGAAAAAGCGAAGAAAGAAAAAGAACGCAAAGAACAGCAGCGCAAGAAAGAGCAGGCTAAAAAAGATAAAGCGAAAAAAGAGACGCAAAAAAAGGCGCTGGCTGATAAAAAGCGCAGAGACAAAGCTCTAGCCGACAAGAATAAGCAAGATCAAAAACGTCAGCGTGAAGAGCAGGCTAGAATAAAAGCGCTACAACAGCAAATCGCAGATGAAGAGCAATTTGCAGCAGATCAAGTGGCTAAAGAGATGGCATCGGGGATTGATGTTTATATTCAACGGATGATAAAAGGTAATTTTCGTATACCTTCGACAGCTCGCAATGGTATAAATGCGTTGGTTAGAATAAAGCTCTTGGCTTCGGGCCGGGTCGTTGGCGTTGAATTAATTAATTCAAGTGGTAATGCTGCGTTTGATAAAGCGGCTGAGCAGGCAGTGTGGCGTACAGAGAGTTTCCCGCGGGTGTCAGAAATATCAAAAGCTTCCCCAGGCTATTTTAACCGCGAATTACGTACCTTTATGATGAGTTTCAAACCGGAAGATCTTAGATGGTAAATTGTAAAATGAAAAAATTATGTTTAATGCTTTTCACTTTTTTAAGTCTCAGTGTCAATGCTGAGTTATTGGTTGAAATCACTGAAGGCATCGATGAGCCGACGCACATTGCCGTGGTCCCATTTGGCTGGGATGGCGATAACGCATTACAAGAAGATATTTCTGCCATCGTTGCTAACGATTTGCGCCGTTCGGGCATGTTTAAGCTGATGGCTGAAGAGAACATGCTTAGCTCACCTGAAACCGAGTCGCAAATATTTTTTCGTGATTGGCGTGTTTCGGGCAATGACTACATGTTGATTGGCAGCATGGAGCCGACTGCGACCGGCATTAAAGCGAGGGTTGAGCTGTTTGATATATTGACCGAAAAGAAAGTCTGGTCACAAACTATTGATAGTGCTGGGTCGGACCTTCGGGATATCGCACACTATATTGCCGATGAAGTGTTTCAAAAAATTACCGGTATTCGCGGTGCATTTGCGACTAAAGTGGTTTATGTGACAGTGCAAGGTTTGGGAGAGTCACGCAAATATCGTTTACAAATGGCAGACTCAGATGGTGCAAGACCTACCACTATTCTTGCCTCTAATGAGCCTATACTGTCACCTACCTGGTCTAGAGATGGCCAGAAATTAGCCTATGTATCATTTGAAACTAACCGTCCAGCTATTTATATCCAGCATTTGGCGACAGGTAAGCGTCAAAAAATTCAGTCATTTAAAGGCATTAATAGTGCACCAGCTTGGGATCCAACGGGTAATAAACTGGCATTAGTGCTCTCAAAAGATGGTAACCCAGAAATCTATGTGTTGAATCTACAAACTGGCGAATTAGACCGTATGACCAGACATTACGGTATTGATACAGAACCGACCTGGTCTCCTGATGGTGGCTCCATCTTGTTCACGTCAGATAGGGCGGGTCGTCCACAAATTTACAAGATTGAGTTGGCCAGTCGAACTCTTTCGCGACTTACTTTTAAAGGCAGCTATAACAGCCGCGGTCGCTTGACACAAGATGGAAGATTTTTAACGATGGTTCATCAAAACTCATCTGGATATCATATTGCCGTGCAAGATCTGGAATCGGGTAGATTGGATGTGTTGACCAACTCTCGCGATGATGAATCACCCACCATTGCCCCAAATGGGGTGGTGGTTATGTATGCGACCAAAGAAGCTGGAAAAGGAGTGCTGGCGGGTGTCTCGCTTGATGGTAAAATTAAGTTTACTATGCCGAGTAATCTCGGTGAAGTACGAGAGCCTGCTTGGTCGCCTTTTCTAAATTAAGCAATGCGGCTTTAGCGCTAAAAAGGTCACTTGCTACAAAGCTTTTAGATTAAGTACAAGTGTGCGAAATTGTTTGAAAAAATCAGTAAAATCATTAGTTTATTAAAAACATAAAGATAATAATTACAGCATACGGTGGTATGTTTAAAAATTGGAGAGTTTCATGAAAGCAATACCGACAAAGGTTAAGTCAGTTTCTAAGTTAACGAGTTTGACGTTCGCAGCTTTACTCGTAGTAGGTTGTAGTTCATCAGGTACACTTAAGGATACCACCGGTTCTAATACAGGTACTTCTGCAACAACGACAGGAACGTCAACGGGGTCTCAAGTGACAGGCGTCAATAGCGAAAATGTCGGTGATTTACAGAGTGTTTATTATTTTGATTTCGATCAATCAGTTATTCGCTCTGAAGCTTTAAATGACCTTTCCTTGCACGCGCAGTTCCTTGCACAAAACTCAAACTCTGCGGTTCGTTTAGAAGGTCATGCCGACGAGCAGGGCACACGTGAATATAATATCGCCCTAGGTGAGCGCCGTGCGCAATCGATTGAGCAGTTCTTTGTGGGGCGTGGTGTAAACGGTTCGCAAATCGATACTATCAGCTATGGTGAAGAGAAGCCGGATATCTCTGGGCTTGCAACTAAAAGCCGTCGTGTTGAAATTAAATATACCGCAAAATAACTGCAGTAAGTTTCAGGTTTTATCTAAAGGCTTAACTTAAATAGGAAACAACCGTGAGATTAAGTAAATACCTAAGCTTGGGCGCGCTCTTGTTTGCCAGCACTATGCCTGTAAATGTAGTGTTTGCAAATGAAGTAGAAATCATTCAAGTGACTGATAGTGCAGGTAGTACTAATCAGAATTATGATTTAGTGTTGATTGTTCAGCAGTTGCAATCTGAGGTTAGGTCTTTACGTGGCAAGGTTGAATACCAGCAATTTGAATTGGATAGCGTTAAGGCTCAGCTGCAAGAAATGTATGCCGACCTTGATGGCCGGTTAGGCGGTAGCAGTTTTAATGCGAATGCTAAATCGACCAGTGCTAGTGAGACGTCTACCGAGGTGCCAGCAACCGCCATTCTCTCAGGTGATGAGCAGCAAGACTACAGTGCTGCATTTGCCTATATTAAGTCTCAGGAGCTTATCAAAGCTGAAGCGGCATTCGGCGAATATATTAAGCGTCATCCAACTGCGCAGCGGGTGTCTAATGCCATTTACTGGTTAGGTGAAGTTAATTTGGCGCAGGGGAAGTTGGCAGAGGCAGGGGGGTTCTTTGAGAAGCTTAGAGCAGAATTTCCACGCTCGGCTAAAATCCCCGATGCTATGTATAAGCTAGGTCGCGTTTATCAACGGATGGGCAACGCAAATGAAGCTATCAGTATGTGGCAATTCCTGGTTGATACTTACCCAGAATCAGCCGCTGCTTCTCTGGCAAAAAATGCCTTAAAATAATATTCAGTTGATCTTTTAATGCTGTACAATACGCATTGGAGTTGCAGATAATAAAAACAGGTCATTGAGCCTGTTTTTTTATGTACAAGATGTACGCTATAGCGCGATAACATAGATACTGAAGAGCGCATCTGCATAGAAATTTATCGATGATATCCGTGTCATCTATAACAGGATTATAGATGCGTGAAATTGCTGTTGAACAAATCAATTAGGTTTAGAAAATGACTAGAACCAATCCCAAAGCTGTTGTGTTGCTCTCAGGCGGATTAGATTCCGCTACCGTATTGGAGATGGCAAAAGACCAAGGTTATGACTGTTATGTATTAAGCTTTGATTATGGGCAGCGCTCAGTAGTAGAGCTTGATGCGGCCAGAGCACTGGCTAAATCAGCGCAGGCAATCGAGCATAAAATACTGCGCATGCCATTGGAAGACTTTGGCGGGTCTGCGCTAACTGATACAAATATCGATATGCCAGAAGAAGGTGTAGAGACTGAATCTGACATTCCAATGACTTACGTGCCGGCACGTAATACTGTCTTCCTATCATTAGCGCTTGGTTGGGCAGAAGTATTAGCGGCTAATGCGATTTTTATCGGCGTTAACTCGGTTGATTATTCAGGTTATCCCGATTGTCGCCCAGAGTTTATTAACGCTTTTGAAACGATGGCTAACCTTGCCACCCGAGCGGGTGTCGAAGGTAACAAGCTAGTGATTGAAACGCCTTTAATGAACATGACTAAAGGTGAAATTATTCAAGCAGGGGTCGCGCTAGGTATCGATTACAAAAACACCGTCTCTTGTTATCAAGCGGATTCTCGCGGTTACGCCTGTGATAATTGCGATAGCTGTAAATTACGTAAGGAAGGCTTCGAGCAAGCCGGAATTAGTGACCAGACTAATTACAGCTAGAGTGACTCAGGCTAAAAGCACAACTTAACCCGTGGGTCTAGGGATCCTCAAAACTTGCTTTTTACGGGTTAAAAAGTAATATTAGCTTTCTCTAAAAGTGAGTTGTGATAATTTAGCGAAGACTAAATAAGTGTAAATAAACCGACACGGCTCATAATTTTCCTACATGAGGCTTCTGTTAGACGTAGCGAGTGAAGATAAAATAAGGTAAAAATCAGTGAAATTGCGCGTTTATTACGCTCCTATTATAGTGAGTATTTAAGCGCGAATATGCCGATCTTTACCGTTGTGTTATCGACTACGCTTGTTACATTGAGGTCTCTACTTATAATAAGGTATTACTTGTTGCCTGCAGCAAGTTGATAAGAAACGTCATGTCCATTGCCCCTAATCTAAAAGAACGCATCATGGTTCAAGAGCATTTTGCTCATGAAAACCTACCGAGTGAATTAACTCCATCTGAAATCGACAGTTATAAAGCGCGAATAAAAACACTACTCAAAGAGCGAGATGCTTGCCTTGTATCGCATTATTATACGGATGCCATTGTTCAGGAAATTACCGAAGAAACCGGTGGTTGTATTTCTGACTCTTTGGAGATGGCCCGCTTTGGCAGTGAGCGAGACGAGCAGACTTTACTGGTTGCTGGTGTTAAGTTTATGGGGGAAACGTCTAAAATCCTAAGCCCGCAAAAGCGCATTTTAATGCCCACGCTAGAGGCGACCTGTTCATTAGATATTGGCTGTCCCATCGATGAGTTTAGCGCTTTTTGTGATCGACACCCCGATCATGAAGTGGTTGTTTATGCCAATACTTCAGCGGCGGTTAAAGCCCGTGCCGACTGGGTTGTCACATCCTCTATCGCCGTCGAGCTGGTAAAACACTTAGAAGAGCAAGGCAAGAAGATCATTTGGGCGCCGGATCAACACTTAGGTCGTTACGTGCAAAAGCAGACAGGCATTGAGATGCTGATGTGGCAAGGCTCATGTATTGTTCATGAAGAATTCCAAGCTAAAGGCATTTTGGATTTGCACAAAATCTTTCCCGATGCAGGGATTTTGGTGCACCCTGAGTCACCTGAATCCGTGATCGCAATTGCCGATGCGGTAGGCTCAACAACACAGATTATTGATGCCGCAGCGCGGATGGATAACAAGCAGTTTATTGTCGCGACTGACCGAGGTATTTTTTATAAGATGCAGCAGGCTGCTCCTGGGAAGGAGTTTATTGCTGCGCCAACAGGTGGTAGCGGAGCGACTTGTAGAAGTTGCGCACACTGTCCTTGGATGGCGATGAACGGCCTACAAAATATCGTGGAAAGTTTGGAAAATCTCTCTGGGGAAGTGTTTGTCGATGAGCAGCTGATGGCGGATGCGAGAATTCCCTTGCAAAAAATGCTGGATTTCTCGAAGAGTTTGAAAGAAAAAAGCTAAACATTGCAGAGCAAGACAAGCGCTAAAAGCTTGTCTTGCTGTATCGATTAATCTAGTGCTTTAAGCTGTTCTCTTAAATGATGTAATTTTGATTCAATAACGCCCTCTAGGCTATCCAGCCTTTCATTTATATCCGCCTTTCGCTCAGCCTTTTGTTGAATGGGTCTGTTGGCGATAAGGGTACGTAATTCTTCGATGACCAGTAATAACTGCGGTGCCACATGTTGTGCTTTGTTTGGTGAGTTAAAACCGTTAGTCTGGATATGATTTTGCCCGCGGGCAAAATGGTACTTTCTGCTCTGTGGTAATAAAGAGCCCTTAGCGCGTCTGTAATAGATTTTAAGTACGTCGAGTCTCGCTTCACGGGTGAGGGTGTATTTAGTGATATCGTCGACCGAAGTAACGCCTATCTGTTCTAAATTAGGAAAATCAAACATGGTAATTCCCAGGTACTCATTAATTAACAGATGAATCAGGCTTCGCCTAAAGCATCAAAGGTTTAGTTAGCGATGAAATGGGCCAGCCTAAATCATCAAAGGGCTTAATCCCTACAGTCTACAGCGAAGAAGAGGCTGCAAAGGGCAGGGGTCACCCTCATTGTTTTCTTACCAGTAAGACTTGGCTCATTGGGTAATAACTAAGAAGACTGGATAACATCAGCGATGGCATTTGCGACATAGTTAACATTGTGCTCGGCGATGCCTGCAATGTTTATACGCGACGATCCTGCCATATATATAGCATAATCTTGTTTGAGGCGAACCACTTGCTCTGGGGTAATGCTTAAAAATGAAAACATGCCTTTCTCAGAGTTTATAAAGTTAAAATCACGTATTGATCCAGTCGCTTTTATCGAGGAAACTAAGGCGGCTCTGTTATGGCTTAATCGTTCACGCATCACCGCTAGTTCATTTAGCCATTGCTGATTTAGTTGGCCATTATCTAAAATGGTTTCTACGATAGCAGCCCCGTGAGCTGGCGGCATCGAGTAGTGTCCGCGAATAGTGCTAAATAGCTGGCTTGAAGAAATGGTCGCCCGCTGGGCGCTGGAGGAGACAATAATCAGTGTTCCGGTGCGCTCGCGGTAGAGGCCAAAGTTTTTAGAGCAAGAGCTGGCGACAATCATCTCCGGCACACTTTGCGCCATTAGGCGCAAGCCGTAAGCGTCTTCATCGAGACCATCCCCTAGCCCTTGGTAGGCAATGTCGATAAATGGAATGAGTTTCTTTGTCAGTATAAGCTTAGTCAATGCTTGCCATTGTTGATGGCTTAAATCCGCGCCACTGGGATTGTGGCAGCAACCGTGCAAAAGTACTAAATCTCCTTCCCCAGCAGTATCTAAGGCATTCATCATCGCATCAAAATCAACAGATTTACGGTGATTGTCGTAATAAGGGTATTCCTTGAGTTTTAATCCTGCTTCCCCGAGCAATGGAATATGATTAACCCAAGTTGGTGTGCTTACCCAAATATTCGCCCCTGGCGTACAAAAATTCACAAACTCTGCTGCCATTCTCAGGGCGCCACAACCGCCGGGAGTTTGTACCGTTGAAAGGCGCTTATCTTTGATAACACTGTGATCTTTACCAAATAACAATTGCGCAGAGAGCTCACAATACAGAGCAGATCCGGCAGGACCAATATAACTTTTAGTGTGTTGGTTGTTTAAAATTATATGCTCTGCTGCTGTAACAGCTTGCATGACAGGTGTATTACCTAACTCATCTTTATAAACGCCAACACCTAAGTCGACTTTGTTAGGGTTCGAATCTTGGGAGAATTCTACTATAAGTTTTAATAATGCGTCTGGCGCAACAGCCTGTAGCTGGTTAAACATTGTTTATCCTTAATAGTCTGAGTAATGTCTAGGTTGGATTACCACATTAAATCGTCGGGAATTTCATAATCTGCGTAAGGATCATCCTCATCGGGAGTTTCCTGTTTGGGTAGTTCTACCACCCAATCGCTTTGCAGGGCGTGTAGTCGATGAGCTTGATCAGTGGGGATTAGCCAGTATTTCTCATCCATAAAGACAATCGTCAATTGCCCGCGAAACATTTGTGCTTGCAGCGCTTTATCGATAAGAATAGTTTTAACAAACTTTAAATGAGAGAATTGATGCTTGATTTCAGCCTCTCTAGGAATCGTGACTTTGTTACTTTCGATGATTTGCCTAGCTTGAGAAAGGTTGGCTTTTGCAGCCATTTGCTGCTCGCGCTCTAAGTTGAGCTGGCGGTCCTTTTCGCGTTTTTGGGTGAGTGCTTGCTGTTGTGCTTCATTATCGACAGGAACAGCTTTGCCCTTTTTTTTTCTTTTATCAGCTTTAGCTTTATTTGCTTGTTTTTTGCTGGCGACACCTGCTTTTAGCAGTTGGTCTTGTAACGAAATAGCCATGTGAAAATACTGTGCCTAGTTGAAATTTAAGATGCCGTCACTATAACATAGCGCTTAAATTCTGTAAGCGCTATGCTGCTTAAATTTGTGTAACTAAGTGTGATGGTTGTTGGGATTAGTCTAAATATCAATGTCATCCAGCGAATCGCGGATAATGGCATTAAGCTCTTTGCGCTCGCGCAGCTGTTCAAAATAACGACGTCGACTGCGGATTTGATCTCGTTCCGCTTGTTTTTCTTGCTTGACTGCTTTTTCAGGATGCTCGCTGACAATGTTAGCCGCTTTATTGTCGGTAATAATTTGCTTACTATTCATAGATCCCCCTAAAATTTATTTACGAGTACTTATGCGCTGTATTTGAGAATATATTCTTCGAATCACCTGCATTAAACAATAAGCATATTTACTAATGTTTACATACATCAGATAGGTTAAGTTTCAGTTAACAATAAATAGACTCGCAGTTGACTATTGTTGATCAAAAAAAAATCCTTCACTCAGGCAGATAACGTTAAATTGTGGAGCTAGTGGTAAATATGAGTACTAAAATTGTTACTAGTAATCAGGTGTTTATCTGTTTGTCGGACGAAATGTTGTCGCTGTTTAAAATAAATGTGCAGCTTGTTAGTTGCTATATTATCGCCCAGTAAAGCCGATCTTTTACTATTATTGTTGCCGGTGCACTAGTTGTTAATATAGGAAATTTTCCCATAGCCGTGTATTGCTTTATTTAAGGTTTTGCGAAGCCTGCGGCTATTGTTTGCTGTTTTAATAATAAGCTTAGATAAGAGGCTAATCACTTTAGCTCAGTCGTTCGCAGAAAAAATCTGCTGACAGACAGTTCGTGAATTATATATGAACTTCTCTAGGTACTAATGCTAGTGCTTTTGCTCCCAAGGCTTTAAAATGTCTGCAATCATCCAAATCGACTTTAAAAAGAGATAAAATTAATGGGAAGAAAGTTCGAGAAACGTAAAGCCACGATGGCTAAGACGCAAGGTGCTAAATCTAAACTCTACGCTAAATATGCCAAAGAAATATTTGTCAGTGCCAAAAATGGCAGTTCTGATCCCAGCGCAAATCCCAGTCTGCGCGCTGTGATCGATAAAGCGAAAAAAGACCAAGTACCGGCTCATGTTATCGATAAAGCCATTGAAAAAGCCAAAGGCGGCGGTGGTGAAAACTATGAGTCTATGCGCTATGAAGGTTTTGGCCCCGGTGGTTGCATGGTCATTGTCGATTGTTTGACAGATAACAACAACCGTACTTTTGGTGATGTTCGCATCTGCTTTAACAAAGGCCATGCAAAACTGGGCGGGCAAGGCACAGTGGCTCATATGTTTGAGCACAATGCTGTGTTTGTTTTTGATCACACGGATGAAGAAGAAATTTTAGAAGCTTTGATGATGGCCGATGTCGATGTCACTGACATCGAAAATGAGGAGGGGACTATTACCGTATCTGCGCCCCATACCGAATTCTTTAAAGCGAAATCTGCATTACATGAAAATTTTCCAGCACTTGAGCTAGAAGTAGAAGAGATTACTTTTGTGCCTCAGACAATTTCTGAACTTAGCGGTGAAGATGCTGAAAAATTTGAGCATTTTATGGAATTACTGCACGATTGTGATGATGTACAAGAGATCTATCACAACGCTGAAATGGCGGAGTGATTTCAGTCCGATGAATGAGGCGTAGCTTGTATCAATGAGCAAACTCCCTGATGTTCGCTAGGGGCTGTTTAAGCATTGCGCAGTGTGAGCTGCGCCTGCTTTGTGCCGGTAAATTCAGCTTTTAAAAAGTAACTACTCTGACAGCTAGTAAGATAAAAATAGCCCCACTAATTCGATTAACCCATTGATTCTTTTCCTTCAGCCACTTCAGTATTGGGCCACGTGCCAACACTAAACTCACTAATGAATACCAACCTCCATCAATTAACACTACCGTACCAATCATAATAGCTTGGTCTAAAATGCTGGCATCTTCTGAAATAAATTGTGAAAAAATAGCGATAAAGAATATGGCTGTTTTAGGGTTTAATACTGAGATCATTGCCCCTTCAACTCCCGCTTGGTAAACCGAGATAGGTTTATTTTTTAGCGTGCTAATTTCGCTGGTATTGGCAGTTGCTCTTAGTGCTTGAATGCCAATGTAAATAAGATAGGCAGCACCCGCCCAAGTGATCACTTGATAGACGACCTTTGATTCGGCCACGATCAGTGCTAAGCCAAAAATACAGGCAAACGCCCAAAAACCGATACCGATGGCGTGACACCAGCTGGCGACTAAAGCGTGTTTTTTGCCATTATTTGCGGTTTGTTTTAATACTAGCGCTAAGCTTGGGCCTGGAGACATGGCTCCGAGACAGCAGATAAGGGCAAGAGAGAGCCAAGCAAGAAATGTCATGTTTTTACCTTTTATAAAATTGTCGCTGATAGTATTGCTTTTAGTATTAATAAAGCAAGCATAGCTCGATGGTTTGTTAATTGAGTTATGGATTTTTGTGTATCTTTATTGATACGTAAAAGGCGCTGTCATTAAAACGTCATAAAATTACATTATTTTGTAGTCAGTGACTTTAATTTGAGCAGTTAACATGCGTTTGACCTTTTTAAACAAAATCATCTCTACTTTGCTACTGACAGCCATTGTTGGGATGGGAGTGAGTGTCTACTGGGGGCTTGAGAAATTACAAAAGCCTTTTGAACTTAACCAGCGCTACTTTAGCTTAGTAGAAAATATCACGGTCAAGAATCGTGCTCTGATTGATAGGTACCTTAAAACAGGTAACTTGGCAGACCTCGCAGCGGTGCAAACATTTATCAATCAGGAGTTGCCGCTCTCTTTGCAACGTTTACCTGATGCATTGCAGCATGTTTTATTGCCCATCATAGAAAAATTGCAGCAAAGTGTTGCTCGCGAACTACTGGCAGCAGGTAAGTTATCGGGCAATATCCAAGGTTTAATTGTACAAAATGAGAGAGAGACTTTGGCTGCAGTGGAGTCTTTAAATAGCTATGTGCATGAGGCCAGAAGTACTGCAAATATCCAACAGGCAAACGCCATACAGCATCAGCTAATACTAATCAGCGAAAAGGTCGCGGCGCGGATGATCGCTAGAGAGAAATATTTTGATACACAATCTCCCAAAGTGTTGGAAAATGTTGAATATCTCAATAGTTTGATTCAAGTGCACAATACTATACTAGCCGAATTACCTTTGTTAGGCATTATCGCGGAAGTAGAGGAAGATGACTTTTCGGCAATGTTAGGTTTAGAGTTAGGCGGTGGTGATGAAGAACAGGTGGTTGAAGATGTCGGAGTAGAGTTTATAGCAGAGCTAACTACGCTGCTTAATCGCTATCCAGCTGAAATAAATAGAACTTCACAATTAGTCAGTATGGCAACGGGGGCCTCTGCAAAAGTATCGGGCATTATTGATGAATTGACTGCTGCAGTTGCGCAATCGAAAATATATATCGATCAAGAACGCACTAATATTGAATTTCAAGTCTATGTTATGCTTTGTGTTTTTTTATTATTACTGGTTGTAACAGGGATAATGTTGGCCATCACTTCGCGTCAAGTAATGCAGGGAGTGAAATCTGTCGCGGCCTTTTTAGAAAAGCTTAGCTCTGGTGATTTTTCTGAAAGTTTGGGAAGCTCTGTCAGTTTTCAAGAGTTGAATTCACTGGCGAAAAACAGTGAGCAGCTGCGGGGCTATCTAGTAGAAATTATACAAGGTATAAAATCACAAACAGATAACGTTCAATTGGCCAGCATTAAGATAACTGAACATTCTGAAAATACCGCACAAGAAACGGGTATTGCGCAACAGCAGGCAGACGAAGTGTTTAGCTCTGCAACCGCATTGTTACGCTCTTTCGAAAAGGTCCGTGAAAGCGTCGATGTTGCTACGCAGTGTGTGGTTCGCGGGCAGCTTGCTGTAGGTGAAAGTGTTGACGAAGTGTCTAAATTACAGGGGAGTATCGAAGGGCTTAGTCAGGAAGTCAGTGTCGGTGAAAGGCAAATAGAGCAACTCAATACTGATACTGTCAATATTGAGTCAGTACTTGGCGTTATAGGCACTATTGCGGATCAAACCAACCTATTGGCATTAAATGCTGCGATTGAAGCGGCGAGAGCAGGAGAGAGCGGCAGGGGTTTTGCGGTGGTTGCTAGCGAAGTGAGATTGTTGGCGCAGTCAACAGCAGAGTCCACTCAAGAAATAGCTGGGATATTAAATGCATTGCAACAATCTGCTGAACAAGTGACGGTGTCTATGAAAAGGCAAAATGAAATCGCCAGAGAATCTGTTGCAGGTACTTGCAACGTTGTTGAGAAGTTGGCGGATGCAGAGTTGATTATCGAGGAAATTAATAGCGTTAATCATTTGGTCTCAGAACAAACCCAACAACAAGTAGATGCTATTGACGAAGTCAAACAGCACATTGATCATGTTCAAACGCAATTAAGGACTACACAAATTCGGATTGGTGAAACTAAGTGTGAGGCGAACACGCTAACACAAGTGTGTGATGTGCTGAATAATTATATATCTAAGTACAATGTTTAACTTGAGGTGCGTGTTTACCAGTGATTGATATGTTTTTAAGGTTAATGAAATTTCCCCTAACAGAGGTAGGCGCAGTAGGTCTAGAAGGATAACTTGTCTTTTACATGCGGTTCGCGCCATGGAATTAATGTGGTGTGAGTGCGTTTCTTTTTTCCAACATAAAGCCAGCGCACTATCTATGGCTCAAGTTAAGCCAATAATTTAACAGCAGACTATATCACTCTTGGTGCCCTGAGAAGCTAATAAATATACGCTATGTTCAGCTTAAGTCATCAAGGACTTGATCGAACACCACAAAGTTAAGTTAAGAGTAGTTACAGGATAAAAATGATTATTGTCACAATATTACTGATTCTTGGCGCAGATATAAAAGTCGTACTCTCTTTATTTTGATAATATCCATCCCGCTCGTGCCAGAGCGTGCACTCAATGGTATTAGTGTGGGTTAACGCGACTTATGGAAGCTAACATTAGCTGCCCACTTAGGTGCAAGTGAATATTTTGCATAAGCAATGCCCCCAGCGCTTTTATTGAAAGCTCAAAAGGATAATTTCCCGCGGTTTGCCACGGGGTTATAGATTAAAAAAGAGAGATAAAAATGACAATACTTATGACCTTAGGGCCCTTGCTAGGTGCATTGATCCTTGGTTTTTACTGGAAAATAAAGCAACTCAATAGCGGAACTATTGATTGTGCTCTTAAATGGCTAACTTTCTCCATGTTAGGTTTAATCGGATATAGCATAGGTGCTCTGGATGATCTAGCTAATAAACTCTACCAAGCAGGGGTTATCGCATTACTACTATTTGTGTTGGTGGTTGTGTTTAATGTGGTGTTTCTATCGCTCAGTGGACGTTTTTTGGCAGCAAAAAATGCAAATAACATGGTGATCGCGGATAAACAAGCGATCAAATTAAGTTGGGATACTTTCTCTGATTCTATTCAAACAATACTCTGGGTGATTGGTGGTGCAGTATTGGGTTATCTGAGTGAAGGTTATTTTACCCATGCTGATGCGCTAGTGACTTGGATGCTGTATCTGCTGTTATTTCTAGTCGGCCAGCAACTTTATATGGCAAATTATCGACTGCGCTCTCTGTTTTTAAATGTTCAGGGTCTTATTATTGCAATAACCACGCTAGTCAGCACTTTTACTGCAGCGCTAGTCGGTGCATGGTGGTTGGAAATGCCGGTGTTTCATGCGCTAGCAGTGGTTTCTGGCTTTGGCTGGTACAGCCTGTCTGGTATCTTACTCTCCGATTTAGGTTACCCACTGTTAGGTACGACCTCTTTTTTGCTGGATATTGGCCGAGAGATTTTTGCCTTGATGTTAATCCCGCTACTGTCAAGAATGGGTAATCACTGTAGTGTCGGTATATCGGGTGCAACTGCGATGGATTTTACACTGCCGATGTTAGGTAAGTTCCACGGGGCTACCGTTATTCCAACCGCTATTGCCAGTGGTTTAGTGCTGAGTATTTTGGTTCCCGTTTTTATCCCTTTATTCATCTCTCTAAGTTGATGCTAAAAAAACTCAGTGGTAGGCGTGTTAATGATGAAATCATAGCTACTGATATTGATAGGTAAAATTCCTGTATTAGTGTTTGAAACGACTCAAGAAATGCCATTATAAAGATTAAAAAAACAGGATGCCTTGCCAGTGTTTAAACCTTATACTAGCGTTGACTAAGAAAAATTCTTACAAATGTATAAGAGTGTGGCGACATAAACGCTATTCAACCAATAACAATTATAAAAATATAGAGAATATTTATGCTTATAAAGCAAAAGTTGTGGGCAAATACAGCGCTCGTGGTACTCGGTCTGGCGACACTTTTTTTTGTCTACCAAATTCAACTCGACAAAATAGCGCAACTCAATCAACAACAACACGCTTTTAGCCAGCTTAAAACACAGATTAATACGCTACGCTTCTTTGAAAAAGATTACCGAATGAACAGCTTGAGTGTGGAGGCTGATCAGTTCATCCAGATGCATGTTGGAATGACCCCTTCCTTCAACCTGCTAACAGATTTTTATCAGAATCAAGAGACTGAATCTCAGCCAATCCAAGCAGTAGAGGGGGCTGTTAAAGCTTATGTTGAGCTGTTCGTAGCAAATTTTGTTGCTAAAGCTGATAGTGAAATTCAGCCAGAGGCGATCAATTTATTAGCGACCTCAATCAGTAACATGGATAGCAAGTTAGCTGCTTTAGAGCAGGATTTAGAGCTAGTGATTAAAGCTTGTGAACGACAGACAAATATTGTTGCTTTTTTGGTGTTTGCCTTTTTAACAGGGTTGCTATTGATTGCCAATTTGTTGATTGGACGCAGTATTTTGAAGCCTATCAATACCATCAATGATGTGGTGTTGAATATTACCAAGACTAATAATTTAACGGCGCGTATCCAGGTCACAGAAAACGACGAAATCAGTCAGTTAGCTTTGCAAATCAACAAGATGTTGGATAATTTTCAACAGATTATTTTGGATGTTAATGCCATCACTTGCCAATTGACAGATTCTGCAGAGAACTTGACGACTCGAGCCTCTAGCAATCGACAAGGTATGCAAAGTCAATTACATAAAGCAGATCAAGTGGCCGAGGCGACTTCGCAAATGGGTGAGACCATTGGCGATATTACTAAAAACACCGAATCGGCCTCTGAGTTGGCTAAAAATGCTACCGAGCACGCTGTGCAAGGTTGTGAAAGTGTTTCTGAAACGACACAAAAAATAGCCGTGCTCACCCAAAAGCTGACGGACTCCAAACAGTCAGCACAAGTATTAGTTGCAGAGAGTAAAGCGATTGAATCTGTTTTAGAGGTGATTAAGGGTATTGCTGATCAAACTAATTTATTGGCCTTGAATGCATCAATAGAGGCGGCCCGAGCTGGGGAGCATGGTAGAGGTTTTGCAGTTGTAGCCGATGAAGTGCGTAATTTAGCGCAGCGTACACAACAGTCAACACAAGAAATCACTTCCATTATTAGCGTCTTGCAAGATAGGACGGGTGAAATTGTTCGCTTGATAGATGAGTGTCATATGCAGGGCGAGGCGAGCTCTGAGCAAATAAATAAAGCAGGTGAAGTACTGCTCCTGATATCTCAAGATATACAAGTGATCACTAATATGAGTACAGATATTGCTACGGCCATAGGCCAACAGAACCAAATGGCAATAGCAGTGAAAGGCAATGTGGTTGATATCAGAGATATATCGGAGTTGACAGCATCCAATGCCGGAAAAAATTTACAAGTGAGTTCAAATATATTAGATTTTGCCAACCAAATGAATGCTTCAGTGGCTAAATTTATTAGTTAGTGTGCGGTTTTTGGCTGGGGCTGGTGAGTTTTCTGTCCAGAGATTGTGCGTTGATAGTGGGGTTATGGCTGTGGCGATATTGCTCTAGATTTGATGGACTCAGAGAGCACAATAGCAGTTCGTGTCTCTCCAAAGTGATTAATTGAATCAACAAAACGCTCTAAATGCAGTAAGTCTCTGGTGATGACTCTGAGCATATAAGAGTCTTGTCCTGTGACATGTAAGCACTCTATCACCTCACTCATGTTCTGGAGTTGCTCGATAAAATTCTTTTTATTCGGCTGTACGGTTGTCATGCCTATCACTGCTTTCACACTGTAACCTAGTGCTTGGGTATCCACTTGCGCGCTATAGCCTTGGATGACTCCGCTTTCTGCTAATCGTTTGAGGCGTTCAGAAGTGGCCGGGAGTGAGAGGTTAATTTATTGCGCTAACGCTTTCAGTGAAATGCGCGCAGCATTCAAGATAACGCAAGAAAGCGTGTCTATTTTCATAATTAGTCATTCTCTTGATTATTCGTTAATAATTAAGGTGCATTGGATAATTACCTTATCTTAATTAAATATAAAATCCTAATAAAGCTCGAAAATAGCATTCCTACATTGGCTGTTTTTAGCCATTAATATTATACGGAGCTATTTTGGATATTTCACTTTTTTTAAAATCACTGTTGATTGGCATCTCTATCGCCGCTCCAGTGGGGCCGATTGGATTGTTGTGCATGCAGCGAGTGCTTGACAGGGGAATAATTGCCGGGGTAATTAGTGGATTGGGTGCGGCCAGTGCTGGTGCCTTATACGGTGTACTAGCGGCCTTTAGCTTGACGACTATTGCCGTGTGGCTGATTGATTATTCGCAGGCAATGGCACTTACCGGTGCTCTATTTTTAATTTATTTAGGTATTGGCTTTCTAAAAAAAGGGCAAAAGGGGCAAGTGATTAACGAAGACTCTAGCCCTAAATATGGCACAATGTATCTATCGACTTTATTACTCACGTTGGCTAATCTTTTAACCACGTTATCTTTCATTGCTATTTTTTGTCGCTATCTGGCGGGTTAACGCTCACTAGTGAGCGTTCAGTAGTGATGGTGTTAGGGGGGGGTTAGGTTCAGTGCTGTGGTGGCTAACCTTGTGTTCTACTGTCTGTATTATAAAGCACAAAATTAGTGCGAAGTTTATGTTACTTGTCAACAAAGTGGCAGGCTTATACTTAATCGGCTTTGCGATTTGGCAGTTATACAACGCTTATTATACTGGCTGATAACAAGCATGCCAGCTAGAGCAATTAGTTAGTCGATAACTGGCTTCTCTTTATGAGGGGAGGTTAAATAGCAATAAACAGGCTAGCTAAGTAAAGTGTCAAGGGTAAACTGACAAACCCAAACAGTGTTTGACTGGTGATAATACTGGCGATTGCGGGTGCGTCTCCACCGAGTTTTCGCGCTAATATATAGGCAGATGGGGCAGTAGGTACACTGAAAAAAACCACGATTACCATGGCTGAGATACCTTCAATGCCCAGTAAATTTACCGTGCAGACCGCACTGATAGGTTTAACGATAAATTGCACACTAGAGCTCACCAGTGTGGTTTGCCAGTGTCGCAACAAACCTTTAAAGCTTAACGCGCCTCCCACTAGCATTAATCCGATCGGAAATGCTGCTCGGCCAAATAGGTCGAGAGAATCAATCATAATTTGGTGTAGCCCAATACCGCTGATATTGAGCATTATTCCAAAGGCGGCACCAATAATTAATGGGTTGGTGACGATTTGCTTGAGTACCGGTATTAATTTAATACCTTGATTTCCCAGTGAAACAGCAAAGGCAGAGACACAGAGCACATTGATCAAAATAATCATAGCGGTGGTTGCCAATGCTGCATAACTCAAGCCTTCATCGCCGTAGAGAGAGTTGACCAGCGCCAGTGCAATAAAAGTGTTGTACCTTACTCCGCCTTGAAATACTGAGGTAAATGTCGCAGGTGAAAAAGGTTTAGCCAGCCGTTGATAGAGAATAATAACAACAGCACTGATTAAGACGACCGCCATAACGGCAATTAAGATATTTAACCAGGGAATATCTGACATGGAGCGGTTAGCTAAAATACTAATAAGCAGCGCGGGCGTTAAAATGTAATAAGTGAGGCTTTCGGCACCCGCCCAAAAATCTTGTGGGAGCATTTGACTGCGCTTAATAGCGTAGCCAAGTAAAATGGTTAATAAGATAGGGATTAATGCGCTGGCGATAATGATCATAAAACGGCCTTAGATTAGATCGAGTTTAACGGTGCGATATTGGCTGAGATAAATTGGTTTTTTGTTCGACGCAGACGGCAAAAAAGTTTGAATTGTGCGAAGACAGCAAGAACTGGATTTTATCGCTTATGGATGTGAATTACACTAGCTAGCCTGTGATTAAGTCCAGAATATTCACTGCTATCTACAAGACAGCTAATATCGATAAAATAAATTACTTTTTTGTTAAACGCTAGCGCAGTGCAATGTCAATCTACTCTCGTTAATGCAAGCTATGTTCAAGGAAAACCAATGTCAATTAAACCGATGGGAGCCACCCAGTGGGCAATGCTGATACTGCTGTCCCTGCTGTGGGGCGGTTCGTTCTTTTTTATGAAAGTGGCAAGCCTAGAATTACCGGTATTGAGCATAGTGTGTATACGTGTTTTATTAGCGGCTTTGAGTTTATATGGCTATTTACGGGTGAGTGGTATCGATGTGCCAATGGCATGGGGATACTGGAAGTTGTTTTTGTATCTTGGGCTATTTAACAACATATTGCCCTTTAGTTTGCTCATCTTTGGTATGAGTGAGCTAGGCAGTGCCTTGGCGGCGATTTTAAATGCGACTACACCGCTGTTTACTATTGTTGTGGCGCATCTCTACACCAGTGATGAGAAGCTATCTGTGCAGAAGATTATCGGTGTTGTGCTAGGAGTTGTCGGGGTCGGCGTATTAATGGGGGGGGGAAATATGGCGAATCATGGCTCACTATTAGCGATTTTGGCTTGTTTAGGGGCAGCACTGAGCTATGCGATTGCCTCAATGATTGGCCGAAAATTAGCCGCTTTAGCACTAGATGCGACGAGTATTGCCTTTGGACAAGTAGCGGCGTCCAGTTTGCTGTTATTGCCCGTAGTGTTGTTGATTGATACACCTTGGAATCTAGCATTGCCAAGTCGATCAGTTATTTTATCTCTGCTGGCCTTAGGAGTGTTAAGTACTGCACTCGCTTATGTGTTATTTTTTAAACTGATCGCCAGTGCGGGTGCGACTAATACTGTATTGGTGACTTTGTTAGTACCTATCAGTGCCATGGTGTTGGGGGTGGCGTTACTTGATGAAAACATCGCAGGGCAGCAGTTATTGGGTATGGCATTGATTAGCTTAGGGCTCGCTGCAATTGACGGTCGTCTATTGCAGCGATTTAGCATCAGCCGTGCTGGAAACTGACTGTCATAATGCTTAGTCATTTTTGTGGTTGGATGCTCGCAATCATAGCGGGTAGCCCTTAAGTATTAGAGCGCTGCGAGCTGAGTGTTGCAATGTTTAATAGTTTGCGCCACTGGATGCTGGCGGTGAGTGCGCCGCATACAATCGCGCTACAGGCTATATATATAGTTGTACTAGGTTCAATATCGGTAAACGAGATTAACATCCAAGTACTGATTAGCGGTGTGGCGTATGAGAGCACTCCCAAGAGTTGGATATTGCCTTTTTTGATACCAAAATCCCAGGCGAAAAACGCCAAGCCTAAAGGCCCTAAGCCCAATCCTAATACCGCCAGCCACTGGCTGCTCTGTTCAGGTATATAGCTCTCTTCTAATAAAAAGTGACTGCTCCAGCCCAGTACGGCACAAACACCACAAAATAGCCCCACCGCATCCGTCGGTACTTTCGCGACGAGTCTTGAGCTGACCGAATAACTCGCCCAGATAATGGAGCAGGCAGCCGCGAATAAATAGCCGGTTAAGTATTGTGCATTAAATGAACTTTCAGCTCCTCCCAGCAGTATCCAACAGCCAAGCAGTGCAATGACAGCGCCCAAAATATGTTTTAGGTAAAGCTTTTCTCCGGGCAGTAGGGCTGAGAACAACACTATTAATAATGGCCAGAGATAGGCGATTAAACTGACTTCCAAAACGGGGGCGTAGTTAAGCGCAAAAAAATAGCAGGCGTGATAGAGGAAAAGACCACTGCAGCCTATGACCCAAGCCAGTATGGGTTGCTTTGCCAGCGTAGCAATCGACTGTTTTGATATTCGCCACTTGATACACATAAAAATAAAAGCGATGCTAAAACACAAAGCTAACAGTTGGAAAGGTGGGAAGTTACCCGCCAGTTTAGACAGTAGTGCTAATATTCCCCAGAGGAATATAGCGATGCAACCGGTGGCGGTGGCAATGTTGGCAGTGCTTTTCATCGTTTGCTCTCAAGAAATTAGTATTTAAAACCTGAAATCTATTATAGAGCTAACAGAGCGCGTTTTTTTGTTAAAACGGCTTAGTTATTTGCCGATGCGGCGAACTTGCAGTGGCGATTGCGAAAAATGCTTGTGGAATCTATCGCTGAAAGCGCTGATGCTAGTGTAACCGCAGCGCTCAGCGATTAATTGTACGCTCAATTGACTGTTGTTCAAAAGCTTCCAAGCGGCTTGCATGCGCAACTCAAGTAAATATTGAGAGGGGGATAATGCGTAGTATTGCGCAAACAGCGCTCTTAAATGACGGGGGCTGAGGCCTGAATGAGTCGCGCATTCGGCCAGTACCTGACGGTTGGCAAAGTGACGCTCTAAATAGGTGCGAGCCACTTTTATACGCCTATCTATTAGTGGCTGCTTGGCATGTGTCTCATCCAGCAATTGCACTAATAGCAATAACATTTGGCGTTGTACCAATGGGGAGCCTGCGCTTTGGGTAGATTGCAGTTGACCTTGTAAAAAATGAATGTAGCGGTTGATATTATCAGCTAGGGTTAAAAAGACCGGTAGCTCGGCAAAAGCGGGGGCTAAAGCCAGTGGGATATCCGCGACAATAAATTGATTGTCGCCCACGCCCTCAAAAGCATGCTTTTCACTGGCGCAAATAACAGCTGCCTGCTGTGAGTGTACTTCCCCAGACGACTGGCCTATCTCGATCTCTAAAGAACCGCGCACGGGGAGCACTAACTGGTGAAAATTATGCGCGTGGCTGTCAGCGTGAGGCTGGTAACTTTTTAAACATAGCTTAGTATCAGACATAGAAAACTTGGTAGTGAATATCCTTATAGATTAAAAAATATAGTAGGCACTGTCTAGCCCAATATATTACACGCAATCATCCGTACCTTTGCTTGTATCTTATTTCTATAGGCTTAGTAATTGAACAAATTGCCATTGATTAGTAATGCGCCTCGATTTAAATCACTATTAACCTAGATTCTGTTGTTGAATCTAAGCATTAATTATTGCTCCTGATTTACGATCCGGTTACTGCAGAAATACAGGTTGGGTAAAATTAATATGGAAGTGGGTGGTGATTAGCTCAATTAGAATATATCGAGAATTTAAGAAGCATTTAGAACTATAGCTGATGTCAAAAAAATCATTTGAAGCAGGTATAACGCTAGCTAGACAGTACTTTAAAAGTCCGCTTTTGACACAGACTGTGTGAAAACTACCAAAATGATGGAAGTTTTGTTTTTTCACTGCATTTTTCCAATTTGGTAGCTAATCAAATCAAGAGTTTAGCAACAGGTAAATGCTTAAAAATGTCGAATTTATGATCTGATAGGAATGTTTACATAGACTGGACATATTACAGACATTTTAAAATTCAACGGGGCTGTAAAATGTGGTGTTATAGCTAATATCATATCCAAATTAAATTCATCATGTTTAAACATCAATAGCATTATGGATTATCTTCAATAACTGGAGTGATATATGAGATTATTTTTTGAATATCTAACAAAATAACCAAACTATTATTATACATAGCAACCCCTGTTACAAATCCACTTTTTGTATCATTATCAGTTAATCTTGGAGCCATATCAATGCTTTTAACCGGTATACTGATCACTTCACCTACAGAATCAACAACAAAGCCCACCATTTCTTCTTGGCTAAAATCAACAAGCAGAATATTGGTACTATCATCAGGTGCTTTGTGAGGCAAGGTAAACATCATTCGGGTATCTATAACGGCGACTACATGACCTCTTAAATTGATAAGACCACATATATAAGCGTTTGAACCTGGGACAGGAGTGATTTCTTCATACCTAAGTATTTCTTTAACTTGCAAGGTATCTACAGCAAATAATTCATTATTAATATAAAATGTAACCCATTGGTTAGATTCAATTTCATTTTCAATGGTACGGGACCTAACCGAGGTTTCAGGACTCTCGTTAGTTGTTCGACTCACACTCTTATTAACCATGCTAAATTACCTTTAAGGCTGAAGTTTTTCAATTACATAAACTATAGAGTGTATCTTGTAAAGGTCAACTTGTTTGAGTTTAATAGTATCCCGAGAGCCTAACCTCCTACTATTCACGAGATAAGGGCATTGGGTATTAAGCGTATTAGAGAAATGGGAGAAGATCCACAGCAATTAGCTGAGCATGCATCTGCGGAAATGACCAAAAGCTATGATAGTGGGCATGTTGAGATTAGATGGGTAAAAGTGCAGTCACCACTTGGGCTAGACAAGCCACCTCCTGCACCTGTAGCTAACCTACCACTTGCGCCAGTAGATAGACCGCCCCAGCGCCTGTAGACACGCCTCCGTCAGCTCCAGTAGGCGGCATTGAATGCTTGCATAGGCTATCCAGTGACAGGTTTTGGCCCAGACTGTGTGAAAACACCTTATAAGATATACTCCATCCGATAGTTCTCTGGGGAGTTGATATGAATCGCTTTATTGAAGCTGCTAATCGATCACAATGCCTGTGATTACCCGAGATATTAGATGATTATATTGCCGCAGATAACCCCGTAAGGGTAATAGAAGCTGATATAGAAAAGTTAGATCTAGCCGAGCTTGGATTCAAAGGCGTTGAGCCAAAAGATACGGGCAGACCTGCCTATCACCCCTCTATATTGCTAATGATCTACATATACGGATATCTTAACCGTATTCATTCGAGTCGACGTCCTGAGCGTGAAACACAGCGCAATGTCGAACTCATGTGGCTTACAGGACATTTAACTCCCGACTTCAAAACCATTTCCGACTTTCGTAAAGATAATGATAAAGCTATCCGTAAAGCCTGCCAAAAATTCATTCTCCTGTGCCGCAAGTTGGAGCTTTTTAGCCAGTCAATTATCACCATTGATGGCAGTAAATTTAAAGCGGTTAACTAATATAGGACCGAATTTTTATTTCGAAAAAAAGGCAAGGCCTGACTTGAATTGCATATTAGGCTAATTCATATGATGCTATTTTTGTTTGGGGTAAAAATTTAACTAGTTGATTCTATTGGTTTTAAATTTCATGTTTTGCTTACTTTCTATCAGTAAAATACACCTTGTTGTATATCATAATGAGCGGTATTTTGACATGGTAGAGATCCCCAGTTCGAATCTAGGTAGTCCTACCAATCAGGTTAACAATGGAGATATCATTGTTTTCACATTAAATGGCGGTTTAGTTTGCAAGAAAATCGATACCAAAATGCAGAGACTTATTTCATCTAATAAGGATTCCTCAACCTACCAGTTAAGGGAGGCGAAAATTTTCTAGTTGAGGGAGTAGTGATTAGCTCAGTCAGAATGCATCGGGAGTGTACTAAAGAGCTGTAAGCAGGCTTATT
>Ga0105358_10000117_pt1 | contig 32604 bp, 27 predicted proteins | sample GOMGulsemesocosm_5_FD_83509 | JGI IMG/M metagenome (GOLD analysis project Ga0105358, IMG submission 83509) | Methane-oxidizing microbial communities from mesocosms in the Gulf of Mexico - GOM15C Gulf of Mexico | ecosystem: Environmental > Aquatic > Marine > Cold seeps | place: Gulf of Mexico... | reverse complement strand
TATAGATTGGAACAACATGAAATTTATTTTAAAAGCAGCAATAATTACACATTTACTTATTAGTAGCATTTTATATGCAAACAATAATGATCACTCTGGAAACCATATGCATAATGGAGAGATGTCAAATCATTCTAATTTGAACAATACTCCATCTATTATACTTAAAGAAGCAGGAAATGACATTTTTGGCACTATTCAAGAGCTCATCAGTAAATTAAGTAATGATCCTAATACCAATTGGGAAAAAGTAAATATTGAAATATTAAGACAGCACTTACTTGATATGAATGACATGACCTTTAACGTTGAACTTATTTCTCAAAGGGCAATTAAGAATGGGGTAGAGTCTATAATAAAAGCAAAAACAAAAAGAAGCGAAGAGGCATTAGAAAGAATATTTCAAGCTCATCCCTCACAATTAAAGAAAGAAACCAATTGGGACATGCACGTTTTAAAAAATAATGGTCAATATATCTTATCAACTACAACCACTAATCAAAAAGATATACCTAAAATAAGAGCATTGGGATATATAGGTTTAATGGCTATTGGTTCTCACCATCAAAAGCACCATCTTTTAATGGCAACAGGAGGCAACCCTCACCATTAATAGTCTTAGAGAATTTTCTAGTTCGTAGTTCGTATTTCGATGTAATAAAATTGTAAAATATTTATTCATATTAATACGTCAAAAATAAAGTCCAATTATAGGAATAATATGCAAAATCTTGATATCACAAAAGATAGGTCAAATACGAACTCCGAGAAATGGAATAAAAGATTATTATCAAAATATTTTTCAAATAGTGAAGCTTTACCTTTTTGGGTTGCAGATATGGATTTTGAGGTGGCTCCAGCAATAAAAGAGCTTCTTATTCAAAGAGCACAAAATGGAATATTTGGATACGAAAGTAGAAATATATTAGTAAAGCAATCCATAATTAAATGGTATAGTAAAAGGCATGATTTTCTAATTAATAAAGAAGAAATACGGTTTTCTCCTAGCATTTTAAACTCTATTGCCTTGCTTATAAATATTCATTCAAAAGAAGGTGACTCAGTTATCATTCAGCCTCCAGTTTTTTTTCATTTTAAACAAATCATTAAAAACAACAGCCGAGAAGTCTTAAGTAACCCTCTGAAAGTAATCAATGACAATTATGAAATGGATTTTGAAGATTTGGAGAGAAAGGCATCTAATCGTAAAGCAAAAATTTTAATTTTGTGCAATCCTCACAACCCTGTTGGACGTGTTTGGAATACATCTGAACTTAAGAAACTTAGTGATATATGTTTGAAGCATAAAGTTCTCGTTATTTCAGATGAAATTCACAGTGACATTGTATTTGGGAACAATAAATTTGTTCCTTATTCTTCTTTATCGAAAGATACTGCAAATAATAGTGTTACTTGTTTCTCTCCTGCTAAAACATTTAATATCGCAACAGTAAGTGATAGCATTGTAGTAATTCAAAACGAGGATTATCGAAAAAAGTTCGATCACTATATGAATAAGTTGCACATCAATAAAATAAATACTTTTAATATGCTTGCTATGCAAACTGCGTACAGTTCATGTGATAAATGGTTAGAAGAAGTTTTAATTTATATAGAAGAAAACCTAGATTATTTAAAACAATATATAAAAGATAATATGCCAAGTGTCAAAGTGGTAAACACTGAAGGTACATTTTTGGTTTGGCTTAATTTTAAAGCATTAGGACTTGATGCCAAAGAACTCGAAAAGATGTTATCAAAAGATGCAAATATTGCACTAAACTCTGGTTATTGGTTTGGACGAGAAGGTGCAGGATATGCAAGGATGACTATCGCATGTTCAAGAACACTATTGAGAGAAGGTTTAGTTAACCTCTCCCGTACAATTCATAAACACTACGAAAAAGATCAACTCTGTATTTCAAAATAGATATATTAAATTAATCTTAACATCAATTCCCAGATTTAAAAAACAGTCATTCTTCATACTCTTAAAGTTAAAATATTAAATACACTTGAGGTTGTTTAATGAACAATAAATTAACTTTAATCACTATTCTTTTAATATTTAGCTTACAACCTTTATTGCTTTATCCAAAAAACTTAAAAGATGTCACGATAAATATCGTAGAAGATATAATAGAATGGCCTCCATTCTTGTACTATGAAAGAGAAAATGGAATTAAATCAAAAAAAACTGTAGGATATTCCATTGATATAATTCAACAAATATTTAAAAAACACAATATTAAGTTCACGATTTCATTTTTTCCATGGAAGAGATCTTTGCAATATGTAAAAGAGGGTAAGGACTATCAATTAATTCTCAACGCATCTTATAGTAAAAAAAGATATGAAACTTATCTCATGAGTGATAGTTATTATAGTTTAACCCCTGTTGTGTTTTATTCGTCAAAAAAATACCCAAATTCCATTACTGTTAGAAATATTGATGACTTAAAAAAGAACTTTAGAATATGTGGATTACTGGGATATAGTTATAACTCAATAGGATTAAAAGACAATGAAGTAGATAAAACAAGTATCTACAATTATGATAAACTTATTGATTTATTGCACAATCGACAAGAACGTTGTGATGTTTTTGTGCAAGGATATGAAGTTATATCTGGATTTATGCAAATTGGGAAAAATTATTTAGCAGATCCACATTTAAAATATATGGAACTTATAGAACTTAAAAATAGAGATTTCCACATGCTTATATCAAAAAATTTTAAGTATGGAAGTGAACTTCAAAAGTTAATCAATAGAGAACTTCTTTATTTAAAAAACAATGGAACTATGAATAGTTTAAAAAGAAAATATAATTTACTTTTACTGAAAGAAAAACACTGATTATTTATTATTATGGAGTTATACATGAATTCTAAAGGAGCGATTCCATCAGAATTCATTTATTTTTGTTCTAACTAAGGTTTAACTTTTTGATTCAGCTGTTAAGATTTTATAACTAAAAAATAAAAACACTATTCCCGTAAAACTTTGTACAAATCTTTGTAAAGTGTTTGATTGAAATACTTTTGAAGATTTTCCAAGTAAAAATATAAAAGGAATAAACCACAAAAATGTTGTCATAGAATGTATAGATACTAGTACAGCAATATCAAGAATAGCTGCATTTTGAAAATCAATAAGTTGAGGAAAAGCTGCAAGATAGAACATAGATACTTTTGGATTTAATAGTTGTGTTAAAAAACCTTCTCCAATAGAACCAGCAGTACTTTTTCCTTTTAATTGTTGTTTTTCAATAATTTCATTTTTTAGTGTTTCTGTTTTTTTAGACTTAATTGCTAAAAGAAGTGATTTTATTCCCAAAAAAGCCAAATAAACTGCTCCAATTATTTTGATAATCAAAAAAAGTGTGGCTGAACTAAGTACTATGGCTGAGAGTCCAAAAAATGACAAAGCACCATGAACATATGTTGCCGTTAATATTCCAAATAAGTTACTTATCCCACTTTTCTTCCCGTACATTGGAACAGTCTTAAGAATCAAAACACCATTTGGACCTGGTGAAACAACCAACAAAAGGCAAATCATTGCAAAAGCCAATATTGTATCTATACTCATGTATACCCCTAATCAAATATAATTGAAAGTATATCATAAAATTATGACATAGATATGACCAAGTGTGTATGTTATTTATAGTAACAGAACCTTGGGTATCTTTTATTAACTAGGTAAATCAATATCCAAATGCTTATGGCATTTAGATATTAAAATATTGTTACATAATACCTTCACCTTTTTTCATTAACATTAAGTGTTTCTGTATTTGATTGATTCCACCTTCATTTTTAACCCAAGTTACTTTTCCATCATTATTCGTATCAGTACCATTTAAAATTGAATTAATTAGTGTATTTATTTTAGATGAAGCCTTACTGGCTGTAATAGGGTTTGTTGTTTCAAGAATTATATCACTAAGTGAGATTATTTCTTCACTCCATGTTGTAATATTACTAGAAGATGTAGATATATGGCTTGCATGGATTTTAATGTTTTTTGAGGCACCTTTAGAATTTGCTGCTAAATTAATATGTTTTGTTACACCCATTGCTGATTTATAGACACCATAACTTTTCCCAGGCCCTTTTTTTTCGCTACTTGCTTTTATTGCATGACGAATATGTTTGGTATGTGTTTTTATCCATTTTAAGTTCTTTGGTTGTTTCATAAGAAGTTTTGAATGAAATTGTGCCGTATTAGCTTCATCTTTAAGTATAGCTAAGAAACCAACTTGATTGGGAGTATCATTCCATTTTGTTGATACATGTTTCATATGAATATGCGACATATTTTTCTTCTCTTTTGTCATAGAACTTTCGCTACTATTACTATTTGCACAACCAGATAGTACAAACAGACTTACACCAATTGCTAAAATTGAAATTGTTTTTTTCATAAATATTTCCTTTGTTTTAATGAATGAATTCTAGTGAATCATTATGGAGTTTAAATGGAGAATATCAAATAGATTGGAATTTAATAGCTTATAATAAATTTTACTTTTAAATAAAACATCTCCATATACTCTCCATAAATCATTTGTATAATCAGGTGAATAATTTTTAGGTAATCATATGCTAAACTTTAGTAAAATTTTCGTTGTTAGTATAGCTTGTATTTCAATGATCTTAGTTGTATATCTTTATTTATTTCTACAGACTAGTATTATGAGTGAATTCTGGATAACTTATAATAAAAACGTTGTTAAGAGTGTGATTTTTACGGTAAGAAAGGGAGATAATCCATCTAAACTTGATGAATGGTTAAATATTAATTATTATGAACAAAAAATCAAGTCTCACTCATATAGGACTAATAATAAGAAGAATATACACTTGAATTTACAAGTATCATCTCATGCATACAAAGAAGGCAAAAATAAATAATGACTAAAAAGAATATCTTAATTATAGAAGATGAAAAAGCTATTGTAAACTTCATAAAAAATCGACTTGATCCAAATGAGTATAATGTTGACATCGCATATGATGGTAAAATTGCACTTACAAAGTTGAATCTAAAAAATTATGACTTAATTACACTTGATATTATGTTGCCTTTTATTGATGGTTTTGAAATTTGTAAAGCCATTAGAAATAAATCAAAAAAAACACTAATCATAATGATTAGCGCATTGGACATAGAAGAGTTTAAAGTTAAAGGTTATGAATTTGGTATTGATGATTATATCTCAAAACCTTTTTCCGCAAAAGAACTATCTTACAAAATAAAGGCAATTTTTAGAAGAAGAGGTGAGTTGTTGAATCTTCAAGTCAACAATACTTCAGGTCTTACTATAAAGGATGAAGAGAGGGAGATTCAAATTGATAGTAAGGTTCTCGATTTAACACCCAGTGAGTATCTAATATTATCTGTATTGATAAAAAATAAAAACAGAGTATATTCTAGACAAGAATTGGCACAAATCATATATGATCACTATCTAGGTGCAATTGATGATAGAAACATTGATAGTCACATTTACCATATTAGAAAGAAAGTTAAAGCATATAAAGATAAAAATATTATTAAAACTGTAAGAGGGATTGGATATAAAATAAATGAAACTTAAAAAACTTATCATTATGATTTATTCTATAACAGGACTTATGACTTCAATATTTACAGCTTTTATGACTTATATAATAATTGGAAAACCAATAGGAACACCTATGATTATTGAAATTACATTGTCAGTATTGACAGTTGTTCCCATAATTGGATTAATTAGTTATATGTTAAGTAATTATCTATCTAAAAAATTTAAATTCATACAAATTAGATTAAGAAATATTAAAAATGAAAATTTTGAAAATATCGAAAACACAGATTTTATCGAAGAAATAAATGTAATTAACCAAGATATGAATTATTTGTCAAAAGAAATGTATTCCCTAATAAAAGATCTTAAACAAAAGAATATCAATTTATCTAACTTATTGATTTCAATGGCCCATGATGTAAAGACGCCCATAACTATTATCAATGGATATATAGAAGAAATTCAAGATCAATTAATTTCTGAAGAAAAAATGCCTTCGACTTTAGAACATATTAAAGATGAAATTAATTTTTTAGATGAATTAACTATTGATATGATTGAATTTGTATCATCTTTAAAAACAGACAAGGAAAAGAGTTCAATATTATTAAATGATTTTGTAGAAAATGAAGTTTTTACAATTTTACCAAAACGTAAAGACTTACTCTTAATAAATGATATTGATACAGATTATATAATTAATTTCAACAGAATTGATTTAAAAAAAATATGTATAAATTTACTTTCTAATGCAATGAGATATACAAAAGATGGATATATTAAAGTATCTTTAAATAATGACAAAATTATATTTGAAAACAATGGAGATGAAATAAAAGTAAAATATAAAGAGAAAATTTTTGAACCATTTTTTACTGTTTCTAAGAACAAAAATAGAAAAGAGTGTGGTTTTGGATTGGGGCTATCAATTGTTAAAAATCTCAGTATAAGTAACGGCTACGATTGTGTTTTATATAGTAGTAATAAAAAACAAACTATTTTTTATTTAATAAATTTATAGTTATGCATAGGACTGTCTAATAATTGAAGTGAAATCAAAACTAGCATATATTTTATTTTATATATTCACTAAATATCTGTAAAGATTATCTATACTTCATGTACACTCAAGAATCAATTCATTTATCTTAGTTATGAATAATATTTTTCAATATGGTTGGTACAAAAAATATAGATACCAAATAAGAGATCAAAGTACCACCAATAAGAGCTATTCCAAGACCTCCAAATACCGCATCAGTGGCAAGTAAAGAACTTGCAAATACCATTGTGAGGACTGTGAGTAAAATAGGCTTTGCTCTCGTTGCTGTTGAGATAGCTAAGGCTCTATTGGAACTTAAGTTTTTTTCTTTCATCATTTGTTTTGCAAAATCAATTATAAGCGTAGAATTTCTTGAGTTTATTCCAATTAAAGCAATAAAACCAATCAAAGAAGTTGCTGTTAAGTAAAAAGTATCCACTGTGATCAAATCCATAAGATAATGGGCAAAGATAACCCCTATGATTGAAAGAAAACTAGACAGCACTATTGCCCCTGCAATTAAAAAGTTTTTATAATATATTACCATCAAGAAATAAATCAACACCAACGCTCCAATAAAAGCAGTTCCCAAATCTATAAAGGTATCAATAGTTACTCTTAGTTCTCCATCCCAAATAAGTTTAAATTTTTCATTTGTTTTTTTATGTATAAATTCTAGATTTAGCATATCTGATTGTATGACTTGGTACTGATTTGCAAACTCTGAAACTATTTGATTTCTTGCATCTAGCAGTGGATAAATTTGACTGTCATTTGAAGTCTCTGCTATGACATTGATCATTTGGTTTAAATTTTTTGATGTAATAGTTGGTTCTTGAAGAACAACTTTAACTTTAATAAACACACTTAAAGGTATCATCAATCCATTTTTATTCATCAGTTTTAAATTTGAGAGTTTATTTTTTATGTCTTCTTTTGTTTTTGCAACAAACAATCGACTTTCATCTAGGCGTAAATATATAGGTATTTGATTTTCTGAATCATTTTCATTGACAACTCCTACTTTCATGCCCTCAAATGCGATATATAGTATATCTTTTACTTGTTTTAAACTTACGCCACTGTTTAAAACTTTATTGTTGTCAAGGATTAGAGAAAACTTTTTAAAAGGAATATCAGCTTGAACATCAACATCAACCAAAGTTTTTTGGTTTTTTAACACAGAGGCAATTTTTAAAGAAAATTCCCGAAGTTCTTTTTGATTGGCTCCACCATAAATCTCAGCAACAATAGAAGCCAATACAGGAGGCCCAGCAGGAAGTTCAATAAACTTAATACTTACACCATCTTGCATACAATTGGCTTGAATATTTGGTCTTATTCTATTGATCAGATTATAACTTTTCTCTTCTCTTTTGTATGCTTTTCTCAGATTTATCATCATTTCTGCTTCATTTTCATGCATTTTTAATGCACTTCCTTTTACCATACCAGCAAAATCTAGTGGTTGTCCTTCTCCTAGGAATATAGATATTGAAGTGATGTCTTTTTCCATTATTAAAAAATCAGAGATACATTGTGTGATTTCTTTTGTTTGCTTAATTGAGGAGTTTTCTTTGAGATCTACGTAAATAGAAAAAGTATCAGAGTTTTTACTGGGTAACATCTTACTTTTGATAATTTCACTTGGAAAGGTGTATATACTCAATACAAACAATACAAGAGTGATAAAATATACAAAAATACTTTTTATTTTACTTTCCAGTATATTATAAATAAAGGTTTCTAATTTATTTGCTTTCATAGATTATCCTAAAAACTTTTTGTATAAATATGGTGTAAACACATAAGCTATTAGAAGTGAAATAAACAGCGATATGGGAACAAATACTGAAATAGGATGCATGAACTGTCCCATCATCCCTCCAACAAAAAACATGGGTATAAAAGTAAGAATTATTGCGATGGTTGCAATATTTGTGGGATTACCTATTTCATTGGTTGCTTCAACTGTAATTTGTTCCAATGATTTGGTCGTATTTTGCTTTTTTTTACGATGTCTGTGAATATTTTCAATAACGATAATAGCTGCATCAACCAACATCCCTAAACTAACAAGTAGGGCAAAGAGGGTTATTCTATTTATGGTCTCGTCTATCATATACCCAATAAAAAGAGTCAACGATAAAATCATAGGTACAGTGAGAGAAACAATAAGTGCTTCTTTAAATCCAAGAGTAAAAACCAATAAAACAAATATAATCACAATAGAAATAATGAGATTTTTTACCAAAGAGTTTACAGATGTATTTGCTGTATATCCATCATCTCTTGTCACCACGTAAGCAATATTGCTACTGCTCAAGTTTTCTTTTATACTTTTTAAATAAGCAAAGATATCTTTGTTGATATTAACTGCATTTGCACCTTTTAGTTTTGAGATAGTTAAGGTAATTTGTTGCATGGCTTTTTTAAACTCACCATCTTTTCTTATAAATATAAAGGCTTCTTTTTTATTTTGAATATCATAACCTCTGTTAACCGTAGCGACGTCTTTTAAGTAAATAGGACTACCTAAATAAGAAGCGACTATGATGTTGTTGAGATCATTTTCATTTTCAATGGCACTTTTTATTCCAAAAACTACAAGTTCATTTTTAATAGTTTGTCCTGTGATATCTGGTAATTCAAAAGATAAACCCTTGATTGATTCTCTGATTTGTGCCAAAGAAACGTGAAATGCACTTAGTCTGTTGATATCTATTAAAATGTTGTATTGTTCTTTTTGTTCACCTTTTAAGTCAACAAGCGCGACATTTTTTATTTTATTTATCTCTCTGGCAATTTTGTTGATTTTTTGATAAAGTTGTGTTTGAGATATTACTTTGTTTTTCGCATAAAAAGCAATAGTTGCAATAGGAATATCTGTATCGATATCCATAGTTTTAATGATTGGGGTTTTAGCTCCAATGGGTAATAAATCAATATTTCTCATAACTTGGTCATATAGTTTCAAGTTTGATTCTGCTTTTTCTTCACCAATATAATATTGTACTTGTACTATGCCAACAGATTCTTTTGCGATACCAAAAATATATTCAACACCTTTTATCTCTTTAATCTTACGCTCCAAGGGTTCAATAATGACTTTTTGAATTTCACTAGAACTGGCACCAGGCATTGAAACGATGACAGAACCACCTGAGACTTTGATTTGAGGATTTTCTTCTCTGGGTGTTAGAATCAAAGATAAATATCCCAAAATTAATATAAATATTCCCAAAACAAAACTCAGAGGGTGATTTATAAAAAACTTGGCAAGTTTACCTGCTATATTTTGATTTTCTAATATATATTCTTTATTTGCCATGGTTTATTCACTTGTTTGTATAAATACTTTGGCATACATTCCTGGATAGACTATTTTTGATGAAGTGAATTTTATCTTAATAGTAAAGGTATGTGTCATTGGATTTGAGCTTGGAATTATTGCAATTATTTCACCCTTGGATTTATGATTCAAAGACGGAATTTCAATCGTTACTTTTTTCTTTTTAAAGATAAACTGTAAGTCATTTTCTGTTATTTCTGCTTTGATTCTTAGTGCACTAAAATCAGTTAATACTAATGCAGATATTCCTGGAATTGCCATTTCTCCAGATTTAATAGATTTTTTTATGATAACGCCATCATTGGGTGCTCTAACTTCTAAGTATTTGTATTGATTGTTGATTTCAAGAACCTGTGCCTTTGAGATATCTATCATGTCTTTTAAATTTTTATATTGTAATTCCAATTGTTCAACTTCAAACTTTGAAACCAAACCTTTTGAAAAGAGTCTTTTATATCTCTCAAAATTTATTTTTACATTGTTATATTGATTTTGATATATTTGAAGACTTAATTGTGCTTGTTGTTTTTTGCTATCTATATCTGTAGAATCAATTTCATATAATAGTTGTCCTTTTTTTACGAAGTCACCTTCATTGACGTTTACTTCTTTTATAAATCCCATAAATCTACTTGTGATAAACTTCTCATTATCCGAAATCACTGAGGCACTTAATTCAATTGTTTTTGCAAGTAAATTTAAATTTGTTATAAATAGTATAAATATAATCAGTAATATTTTTTTCATCTTCTCTTCCTTCCCAAATCAACCAAACGGGAGTTTTTATTTTCCATAGCTAGGGTTAAATCAACTCTATTTTAGAAACTATCTATGTTGAGTAAATATAATTTTTACTAATAGAAAAATAATTATTAATTGAATTGTTTTTCCAGGATTACTCCTTCCTGTTTCTACAATAAAAGTAATTTAACCTACAAATATTTAATTTAAAATTAAAAAATTAAATAGCAATAATTTAAAATCTAATAGACTAGAGTATCTATTTTACCGATTCTATTAAAAGTTTAATTAATATTATATTAAATATAATCAAGCTATAAGTTTGTCAAATAACTATTATAAGTTATAAGAATAACTTATAATAGTTTGACTTTATTTAATAAAAATTTTATGTTATTTATAATAAAATTTTATTATAAATTAAATATGTAAACTCTGAGACTGAAATACTAATTGATTTTTTAAAGTATGGAATATATACAGGTATTATTGCTAAGGACAAATTATTTTTGAGGTAAAAATGGATCTTGAATGTAGTTGACTTGTTCTGCTAATTGTTTTAATTGACGTATGATTTGATTTTCAACTCTTAGATTTGTATATATATCAAAGTTAGATTAAATAAAAGGAAAAATATGAACATATATGAAAAAATAAAGAAGTTCTGTAGACCTGCACGAATTATATTAGGAGTCATCCTAATTTTAATTGGCTTTACTACAGATATTTACTGGTTTTATTTAGGAATCATCCCTCTATTTGTAGGAATAGTAAATTTTTGTCCATTATGTATTCTTACAAAAAAATGTTCAATTTGAATACCCTGAAATTACTCATTACGTGCAAAAAATATAAGTTAATTTTGAAAAAATATGATAATCTAGAACACTTGCTTAAATAGTGAATATTAGAATCTACAATTAGAAATTATATAACTGCTCCGCATTTCTTATTTCTTCCTCTGTAGGTTTTTGTCTAACTGAAATATATCGTAGTTTCCCAGATGTATTTTTCGATGGATATACAGTAGCATTCACCCAATAAAACCCGCCGTCTTTCGCTTTGTTTTTTACTATTCCCGTCCAAGTATTACCAGACTTAATTGTCTCCCACAAATCTTTAAATGCCCATTTAGGCATATCTGGATGTCTTACAAAATTGTGGGGCTGTCCAATTAGTTCATTTTTTGAATATCCAGCTATTTTACAAAAATCTGCATTGGCGTAGAGAATAATACCCTTCTCATTGGTTTCAGATACAATTAGTGTTTCTTTTTCTAGTATATGCTCCTTCATTTAATCATCCTTCTAAATAAAGATATATACAACTGTATTCAATATAAATTTAATACACTCTTAGTTTTTTTTATTAAAAATTTGAAATTGTATAATATTAATGTCTGAGAGAATATAATTTATCTTCACAATTGAAATAACTACACTTCTTTTCCTTGTAAATAATACATAAGGTGCTTGATGTTACTATCAATGTATCTTGTTTAAGTGAGGTAAAAATGAATCAAAAAAACTTCACCAAAGTAAAATATACCGTTGGATATAAACTTCTTAAAATGGTTTTTTCTCTTTACGTAGTTATTGCTATTTTCATGACACTCATTCATATGTATAGTGAATTTAACCACGAAAAGAGCATTATCATGCAAGATATGAAACATGCTGAAAAATTATTCGAACAACAACTAATTACTGGGATTTGGAATTTTGATGTTGCCTTACTGGAAAATGTAATCACCTCTATATTATCATCAAGGTCAATCATTGGTATGTCCATCTACATGAAAGAATCAAAAGAATTAAGTAATTTTGGCATAGTGGACAACAAGTTTAATAGCATTACAAGTAAGGTTTTGAAAAATCCAAATAAAGCACAGTATCAAAAAGATTTATATGTATATACCTTTAACCTTAACTATAAAAGTAGTTTGGATGAAGTTGAACTTGGCTCAGTAAGCTTTTTCTCAAATAAAGAAATTATTTTTCAAAGAGTCAAAAATAATTTTGCGCTACTAATTATTAATTCTATTGTAAAAACATTTGCATTATGGATTATTTTTTTATTTTATTCCAAAAAATACTTGACCAAGCCATTTTTTGAAATGATTGAAACAACTAAAGATATTGATTTTAAAAATATAAAAAGAAAAAACCTCAAAAAATATTTAACAAAAGCGAATGAAAATGAGTTTGATATATTAAAAAAGACTTTTTTTAATATGATAACCAGATTGAAAACAGCATATTTAAAACTTGATCTAGCAAATAAAAAAAATATTACTCTCAACGAAAATTTGGAACGACTGGTAAGAGAAAGAACAATTGAATTGGAGGAGTCAATTCTAAGGTTAGAATCAACACAAGAACAACTTATTAAGTCCGAAAAAATGGCAAGTTTAGGAGGATTGGTTGCAGGGGTAGCACATGAAATCAATACTCCAGTAGGAATTAGTTTGACAGGGATAACACATTTTTTGGAGATTACCAAACATTTAGAAACTGATTATTACGCAGAACAAATGAGTGAAGAAAAATTTGTAGAATATATAAAAACATCAAAAAAACTCGCAACACAGATTAATACAAATTTAGAAAGAACAGTTAATTTGGTAAAAAGTTTTAAACTGGTTGCAATTGATCAAACAAATGATGAAAAACGAGTTTTTTTATTGAAGGAATATATACAAACCATAATTTTTTCATTAAATAATGTCATAAAAAAAACCAATTTAAAAATTACTATGAATTGTGATGATCAACTAAGCATGGATTCTCATCCTGGTTTATGTTCTCAGATTATTACTAATTTAATTATGAACTCGATTAATCATGGGTTTGAGTTGAAAGAAGAAGGTTTAATTTCCATTGACTTAAATAAAGAAAATGGAAACTTAATAATGATATACAAAGATAATGGAAAGGGTATTGAAAAAGATATTCTTCCAAAAATTTTCGATCCATTCTTTACAACAAATAGAGAATTTGGTGGTACAGGATTGGGTTTAAATGTCATATATAACATCATTACAGCTACTCTAAATGGTTCTATAGAATGTAAGAGTGAAGTTGGAAAAGGTGTTACTTTTAAAATTATCATTCCAACTTCAGCTTAATGAATTATCAATTGTTTTATCTTAATTATTTATTTTATGAGAGAATTTCTTAGATTGTATTTTTCTAAAATTGCACCAAATGATTTATCATCATACATCTCATGTAAAATTGTATTAAACTTTTCAACTAATTCCGCAGAAACTTTTTTTTTGGAAAAAGCAATATAATAATTTAGTTCTCTATGTTGCCCCATATATTTAATATTTTTTAATTTTAATTTTGATATCAAATCATTTCCAACGTCCATGTTTGAGTATACTGCATCTAGATTTCTAATTTTGCTATTTAATTGTTTAAAAACAATTGTGTCCTCATGTAGTATTCTAATTTTAATAGGGTTGTATTTATGTTTAATAAGATAATTGTTTATTTCTACCAAGGAATGACTTGTATTGGAAGGACCATATACTCCAACGTTATATCCCTGAATATCCGCGATATTTTTAAAAGAATTCTTATTGGAATTTAGAACAAAGAATCCATATTGTGTTGTTAGAATTGGAATTGAAAAACGTAACCATTTTTCTCTCTTTTTATTTTTACCAACAACAAATAAACCATGAGCCAATCCTTTTTTTACTTCAGTTTGCGCCATTTTCCATTCAAGAACTCTAAACTTGCAAGAGATATCAAGTCTTTTACAAACTTGTTTAATAATTTCTGTAATTGGTCCAGAAACTTTACCCTTTGACGAATAATTGAATGGTGAAAATTCTTGTGTATTAAAATGCAATTCTTCTGTAGTTGCAAATACTACTGTATTAAATACAAGTACTAAAAATAAAAAATAAGACTTCATTTCAAATCCTTTACTTATATATAATATATATAAGTAAATTAATATATAATTAAGAAAAAATATTAACATTAGTGGGAATGAGCTAATCTAGAATAGTAAGTATTCTACATGGATAGAAGCCGATGTTAACTTAAATAACTGTCAACTTTTAATAGTAATAAAATTATTAATAAATATGCTTAATTTAATTAGTATATAATATTTTACTATTTAAATTCATTACAGAAGAGAAAAATGATATGCTTAGGTTTATAAAAAACACTTCAATTTTAAAAAAATTTCTCATCAGTTTTCTTATTATATTTACATTATTTGTTGGGCTGAATGTCTATTCATTATTTCAAATAAACTCAATAAAAGATCTTTTTATTAATCTTTATAAACATCCATATACTGTTAGTAATACTATTAGAGATATTGATATTAATATTATTTCAATGCATAGCTTAATGAAAGATATCGCTTTATCAAAAGATGATATAGAAATAAAGAGAGCAATTTTTTTGGTTCAAAAACATGAAGAGGAAGTATTAAAGTCTTTTACAATACTTAATCGTAGATTTTTGGGAGACTTGAATCAAGTTCAAGAAGCAAAACGTATTTTTATTCAATGGAAACCAATCAGAGCCAAAGTCCTATTAAACATGGAAGAAGGAAATTTCAAGGAAGCTGCAAGTATAAGTAAAAATGAAGGCAACAAATATATAAACTCCTTATATGAAAAAATGAAACGCTTAACAGATTTTGCAAATAAAAAAGGTATAGATTATTACATAAATGTAGTGGATAATGTGGAAGAAATATATTTTGTCATTATCTCATCACTTATATTTATTATGATAATAGGAATTAGCATATTATTTTTTCTTACAAGATATATTACGAAGGAACTGTCCTATTTACAAAAAGGCGTATTGAACTTTTTTAGATACCTAAATAAAGAAACTGATAGTGTAACTTTATTAAGTTCCATCTCAAATGATGAAATAGGTAAAATAAGTCAAACTATAAATTCAAATATTAAATATACTCAAAATATTATTGAAAATGAAAAAAGACTACAAAAAGAAATTGAAAAGAATCAGCTTCAAATAATTGGCTTAAATAAAAACCTTGAAAAGAGAGTCGAAGAAGAAGTTATTAAGAATCTTACCAAAGAAAAATTATTAGCCCAACAATCAAAAATGGCTTCTATGGGAGAAATGATAGAAAATATTGCCCATCAGTGGAAACAGCCTCTTTCTATTATATCAGCAACGATAATGAGGGTAAAAGTAAGTCAAGAACTGGAAAAATTGGATGATAATATCCTTAATAATGCGATGGACACCATAGATACTTCAACAGATCACCTTTCCCAAACAATAGATGATTTCAGAACTTTTTTTAAAATAGATAAAGTTAAATCAAAATTCTCCTTGCTGGCTGCATTTGAGAAGACATTTAAATTACTGGCTTCTCAATTTAGTGCTAATAATATAACTGTTATTAAAAACATTGAAAATATAGTTATCACAGAGAAAAAGAATGAATTAATACAGGTATTTATTAATATCTTAAATAATGCAAGAGATGAACTGGTAAAAAAACAAGAAGAAAATAAATTTATTATCATTGATGTCATAAAAAATATAAATTCTGTAGAAATTAGTATTAAAGATAATGCAGGTGGTATTCCAACTGCAATAATAAAGGATGTATTTAATTCACACTTTACAACAAAGGAGAATTCAAAGGGGACTGGCATTGGATTGTATATGTCTAAAATGATTATAGAGGAACACATGACTGGAAATATTCAAGTTAGTAACACTGACTACATATATAAAGACATAGCTTGTAGAGGTGCGCTATTTAAAATTATTCTTCCATTATCTTAGGGCTTTAACAATAATAACTTGAGATAGAAAGATACGAATTTCTTTTATAAATGTAGTTCTACATTGATATATGATTTATAAAAATACTTTTGAAAGAGAACATAAATATGACGGTGTAAACCCAGCTATTATTCCTAAATACAATAAAGGACGTGATTTAGCCTTTTTGTACGTAGTCATATTTCGTAATGAATGTTGGCATTTAATTTATTTTCATTTAATGGAATTTTGATTGTAAATGTTGTCCCTTTATCAAGCTGACTTGTACAAATAAGACTACCATTGAGCATGTGAGTAACAATATTGTATATGACATTTAATCCAAGGCCCGTACCTCCATTTTCTCTATTTGTAGTATAAAAGGGATCAAATATTTTAGACAGCTCTTTGTCCTGAATACCCTTGCCATCATCATGATACGCAATATGTAATTCAGAATTTTCAATTAACACCTTTATAGTGATTTCACCCCTTTGTTTAGGTGAATATGCATGGTTTATCGAGTTAATAATTAAATTTGTAAAAATCTGAGAAAATGCGCCAGGATAGGATTGTATTTCCAAGTCAGAATCACAGGTAACTATAATTTTAAGATTTGTTTTTTTTATAATACTTGTTAAACTCATTAAAATTTCATGAATGTACTCATTAAAATTAAATAGTCTTCTTTTCTCATCCGTTTGATCCACTGCAACTTGCTTGAAACTTCTCACAAGATGTGCTGTTCTTTCAAGGTTACTATGAATTTGATCTGCTAAGTTTGCACTTGTGTCTAGAAAATTTTTAAAATCTTCTTCTGAAACATTTTTATTTTCATAATCAGTTTTAATATTATTATTTAGATCGATAAAGTGAGTAATACCGGTTAACCCAATCCCTATAGGAGTATTGATTTCATGTGCTACTCCGGCAACGAGTCCTCCTAAACTTGCCATTTTCTCAGATTCAATTAGTTTATATTGAGTATTCTTTAAGTTTGTAATAGTTTGTTCTAACTCGTCATTTGTTTCTTCTAATTCAGAAGTTCTTACTTGTACTTTTTGTTTCAATTCCTTATTAAAGTTTATAATTTTATTTCGTGATTTTTCTTGTAATCCAATCGTGTGCTTAAATATAAAAAATAGAGTCATTAAAAGAAGAATTAGTAAAGATGTTGTCACATATAGTTTGTTAAAGTATTGTTCGTTCACCTCTTTATAAGGCATGGAGGCAACTGTATAAAAATTAAACTCTTCCAAAAATGTCACTACCGATAAATTCTTCTTGTTATTAATTTGAGTATCAAGTACAAGTAAACTATCATGATCCGAATTTTTAATTTTCTGGATGGTTTTGTCATTTACTTTTTTATTATAGACTGTCTTATAGTCACTTTCTTTTATAGGGTTTTGAAATTGGATATATCCATCACTTCTTAATTCTTGAATAAGAGTATTATTGGGAATTTCTTTCACATTTAATGCAGTACTTCCCCCATCAATTTGTATTCCTGCTGTCATAACTAATGGAGTTTCATCATTTTCATTTGTTATTGCAACTCTTACTGGGATGACCCACTTTTGTAAAGTTTTCATGTAATATGTTCTACCAATTTGCATGGAGGTAGAGTTTCTAGCTAAATTGAAACTCGCACTTGTTTTTTTATTTTTCATGAGATTGGGAAGTTTCCTACCTTTAGGTAATCCAGAGACCAAAATTAATTGCCCATCATATCTGGCAAGTCCAAAGGCAACCAATCCTTTATTAATACTAATCATTTCTTCAATGACTATTCTTCCTGCTTCAGGATTAGATTGCGCATCAATATTCAGTAAGTATTTTCCTAAAATTTTTAATGTGGATTCTTGAAACCTGAGAGAGGAGAGAGTATTTTGAGCTGTGATTTTATTTAAATAAGATAGTTCTTGAACAAATTTATTTTTATTACTTAGCCATTCTAAATATGAAATTATTATAAAAACAATTATAAAAAAAGAGCTAATTAAAAAATAAATATTCCAAAAGCCAGATTCTTTAAATTTGTCCAAAATATTACCTTTGACTAACTTTGAATTATTTCAAGTATACTAGCTTTTTAGTTAATCACTCATAAATTATTTAGTCTTGAATAATTATATTAGAGTTTCTCGATTGCAAAAACACAGATTCATTTAATTTTAATCTATCTACTTATCTTGATTCCATGTAGTTTTTGCTTTTAAACTTATTTCGACCATCTCTTTTAGCCTGATACAATAAGTTATCTATTATTTTATATATTTCATCAGTATCAGAAATATTTGCACCTTTAAACATAGCAACACCCGCTGATATGGTAAGATTTGATGAAACTTTATTCCCTTTATGTTTAATTTGAAGTCTTTCTACTTGCTGTAAAAGATTTTGAGTGAATTTTTCTAAGGAAGAAAAATCTTTTGCATATAATAAAACTACAAATTCCTCTCCACCTACACGAAAAGCATAATCAGAAGATCTCTGCGTATTTTTTAACAGTACCTTAGACACTGATTGCAAAGCATAGTCCCCTTCTTGGTGGCCGTAGGTATCATTAAACTGCTTAAAATAATCAACATCCAACATAATGGCACTTAGTGCTTCTTTTCTTCGAGATGCTCTATTTACTTCATTTTTAAAAATTTGTTCAAAATGATTTCTGTTATATAATTTTGTCAACTTATCTGTGATAGATAGTTTTTCTATTTTCTTTTTGTCATCAATGTTCGTGTAAAATATGTTCACACTTTCAACTTTTTGAGTAGTGTCTATTTCAGGAGAAAACTTAACCTCAAACCATATATCTTCTTTATTGATTGATAAAATCACTTCTTTAGAAAATTCTATACCTTCATATAGTTTTTTTTCAACTTGCGTAAAAAAGTTTTCTTGAATAAAAAAGTATTTTTCTTTGCTATTTAATAATGCTTCTACTGGCTGGTTTAATACATCCGAAAATGCCTTACTAATTGATAGGATTTTTCCATCAATTCTAAATTTTGCAGTCAAAATATTTTGGTCAATTATTTTAAGTTGATGATTATTTTCTTTTGATACCTTCAGTAAACTCGTTGTGATATATATAATTATAAAGGAGGAAATTACTACGGTGAAAATAAAGAAAAAAATCACTTCGTTTGTACCATTGTTTTTTACAGACTGATTATAGAAAAAATTTGCTTTAGCAAATGCATATAGTCTAAGTGTTTCTATTTGATTATACAAGATTGACATATTTAGTAATATTTCATTTTTAAGAGAATGTTGATGGGAATTGAATTGATTTGCATCGTCCAAAGCAAAAACTTTTTCTCTTATTTTTATGCCTTTTTCAAATGTACTTTTAAGTATTTGGATATCCGACTTACTTCCTAAGTAATATTTATTTACAATGTCAATTTTCTTTTTAATCTCTTTTTCTTGTATTTTAATGGCATCAGAAATACTTTTTTTAGTTAAGTTGTCTTTTTCTAATAAAAGTTTGCTGACATTTGTATTGAGTAAAATTGAGAGATTTTGAATGTCAATGACAGCGTTTGATACTGTAAAAGGATGGGTAAAAAGCTTTTCTGTATTTTTAGCCAATGTTTCCATTTTAACTATGGTATAGATAGCACTTGAAACAGAGATTAGTATAATAATGGAAAATCCGAGCAATATTTTTTTGATATTCAATTTTTGCCTTATGAAAATTGAATGTTATCAAAATATTACTTAATAATTAGAGTGACTTAATTGTCACATTTATTGTTTGTAAGTTAGAAATTGACTAACTTACAAATTCAGAGGAGTTAATATTTAACTAGGACTTAGCGCATAGTTTTGTATGAAAGCTCAGCATCTTTTAGACCTTCAGCTGTAGGTTTTCTTCGAATTGACATGTAACATTGTTCTTTTTTTGAGTTTAGATAAGGATAAATTGTTGCGTAAACCCAATAGTATCCACCCGTTTTTGTTTTATTCTTCACATAGCCTTGCCACATATTTCCACTTTGTATTACTTTCCATAGCTCTTTAAAGACTTCTTTGGGCATATCTTGATGTCTCACCATATTATGGGGTTGTCCAAGTAATTCCTCCTTAGAATATTCAGCGACAATGCAAAATTCTTCATTTGTAAAAATGATATTGCCTTTGGAGTCAGTTTCACTTACTAAAAAAGCATCACTACTTAAAACAGTTTCTTTTGACATAATCAAGCTCCTCTCTTTTTAAATTCAATATCACAGTTTACTTCTTTTAAATTATCTAGAGCCACAAATATTTTATCAATTTGATTCTCTAACATTTGCGTAACAGATATAATTTGTCCGTTATCATAATCATCTTTATATAAGTCAACTATATCTTGAACAATATGGTGAACATTTGAATGGATGCTTTTTAAATCTTGCCATGCTATTGTTTCAACAAATTGAGCATTTTCTTTTTCACTTTTATCAATCCATTTTCCTAAGTTACATTCATGACAAGTTTTGACCACGATTTTTTTACCACTTTCACATTGAGCAAAATAATTGTTTTTAAATTTGATGTGGTCACATTTCAACTGAGCAAAATCAAAGATTTTTTCCGTGTCACAAACTCTCTTTTTTGATGTTGCATCAAAGGAAGTCCTATCTATTACAGTTTGCAATTGATTGGTTAATCCCTGTGTAGTAGCTGCCATTTCACTTATATTATTTGCTAGTGATGCATTACGTTGGGTAGTTTGATCTAGGGAATTAACGGTATCATTAATTTGATTCATCGCAAGTTCTTGCTCTTTTGAAGCACTTGCAACACTATCAATTAGGCTAATAGTTGTATCAATATTTTCATTTAATTCACTAAATCCTTCAATCATTTGGGAGGCAACTTTTTTCCCTTCCATTGCTTTGTTATTTGCACTTTCTACTAAATTCTTAATTTCATTTGCAGCTTCCGCACTTCTTGATGCTAAGTTTCTAACTTCTTGTGCAACTACAGCAAATCCCTTTCCAGCTTCACCTGCAGTTGCTGCTTCAACAGCCGCATTAAGAGATAAAATATTTGTTTGAAAAGCGATTTGATCAATTATTGTTATTGCATCTTTAATGGTATTTACCTCGATACTTAATTCATCCATTGATACAGATGTTTTCTTCGCAAGTTCAATACCTGATTTACTTGAATTAGTGACATTTTTGGCGTACAGTGCCATTTTGGAAGCACTTTCACTACTTTGAGAAATTGTAGAACTTACTTCTTCAATTGCAGCTGCAGTTTCTTCTAATGCAGCAGCTTGTTCATTTGAAGAATTACTTAATCTTATAGATGAATCACTTAAGTCTTGAGCACTAAAAGCTAGTTTTTTATTGGAGTTATCAATTAACGCGATTACCTCATTAATGGTTGATTGTGTCATTTTAGTACCACTTAAAATCGAAGCTGTTAAACCAGTCAGTCCCTCTATTGTAGGCACTTTTTTGTCATATTTTGCATTACCTAAATTTAATAAGGTATCAGAAATGATTGATAAATCTGAATATGACTTATCAATCATATGATTAATTTCATCTACGAGTGCTTGAATTCTAGTTGACGTTGATATCTCTTTAATTCTTTCATTAAACAAACCCACATTTACTTTTCCAATAACAACTCTAACTTCATCAATTACTTTTGAATCTTGTACTTTTCCTTTTTCTAGCACACTTATGTAAGTATTAAAACTAGAAGCAATTTCAGAGAGCTCATCTTTCGAATTGATAATAATTTGATTGGAAGTTGCTGTTTTTTCTAAAGTTGACATTCCCTTTTTAAGTGAATTGATATTTTTAATTATTTTTCCATTTGTGAAAAATGTACTTAAAATAATAAAGAAAACAATACATAAAATAGCTATAACGCTGCTATTTTGAATAAAAGTCAATTCGTTTATTATATTTTTAGAGGAAGATAGATCTTCAGCTAATACTATAACTTTCTCAATCCAAGTATTTACAAAAAATCCTAATATTATTAGTCCTACTATTGAAATTGAAATTGACAATAATAATTTTGTTTTTATTTGCATTTGGTTAATCATTTTTTCCCCTTTTGTGATTGTATTATGAACATAAGTTTACCTTAACTGTAATGATAACACAAGAATAACTCAACTCTAATAAAATAACACATTTACTTATCTTTAAACCACATTTTAGACACATTTATTGGATACAATTATTAGTGAATTAGTAAAGGAGTAAAAATGTTTTCTTCATACAAAGAGACAATTGAGTACACCTCTGATTTTATTTGGGAAGTAGATAAAAATGGCGTTTATACGTATGTAAACAAAGTAGTTGAAAGAACGCTTGGGTATCTTCCTTCTGAAATGATTGGGAAAACTCCCTTTGATTTTATGCCAGAGAAAGAAAAGATAAGAGTAGAAGATATTTTTAAAGACATTGTTGTGTCTGAGCGTGATTTTGATACTTTGGAAAATATTAACTTGCACAAAGATGGGCATGAAGTGGTTCTTGAAACAAGTGGAACGGCTATCTTTAATGAAGAAGGGAATCTTATAGGATATAGAGGAATTGATAGAGATATATCCGATAAAAAAGAATTAGAAATGGAACTTGAGCAAAAGAATTTATTATTAAAAAACTTATTAGTGAATCAATCCAAAATGGCATTGATAGGTGAAATGTTACACGAATTATCAAATGAGTGGAAAAAACCACTCTCAGAAATTTTGGTAGCTTCAAGTGGTGTCCAAATGCAGCGTGAATATAATGTACTTACAAACGATACTTTAGATAATGCAATGACAACGATCAATAACTCTGTTAAAAAACTCACAAATGGAATTCAACGTTTTGATGTATTTTTTAAAGATGATTCAGAAAAAACTATTTATGAACTTACCGATGTTATTAAAAGTACATTAGATTTGATGCCCATAAAAGAGATTACAATTAATCAAAAGATTCATAAGAGTACTTTGGTAGGTTTAGAGAAAAAGCTCATTCAGGTATTGGCGAATATTATGTTGAAACTAAAATCTATGATGTACAATTCAGGTACAGTTGAAAAATACTTATTTATTGGAACAAAAGAAGTTGATAATGTTGTATACATTACTATCAAGGATAATTCAGGGATAAATACAAGTGATTTTATAAATAGGATTTTTAATCCATCTTCAGATTTCAAGTATATTAATGATGAAAATATATGTTTACATACATGTAAAGAAATAGTTCTTAGTCAGTTATATGGAAGTATCCTTGCCAAAAATGTCTCATATGACTATGAAGAAAAATCCTATCAAGGAGTTGAGTTTGTCGTATCGATACCAAAAATTGTTGTTTGAATAATGCCAAGTTTGGCTGTGATACATCAAATATCCTACGTTTTATATGTTTTTATTTTACTCTCAATCAATTTAGAAATTTACTTTTAAAATTGTTCCTACCGCTTTCTTTTGCTACATACAATAATTTATCAACTTCTTTGTACATTTCATCAGCATTAAAGAGGTGTTTTTTCCCAAATTGAATTACACCCGCAGAAATAGTAAGATATTTTGATGATATATTGTTTTTGTGTGGAATCTCGAGTTTAAGAACTTCTTCAATAATCATTTGAATAAAATCTTCAAGCTGAGATAAGTTCTTTTGGTATGATATTATAACAAACTCTTCTCCTCCAATGCGGAAAGCATAATCATAAGAACGATTTGTATGAGTTGCTATGACGTTTGATACAGATTTTAATGCACTATCTCCTTCATGGTGACCATAGGTATCATTGAATTTTTTGAAATGATCTACGTCAATCATGATCATACTCAATTCTTTCTGTTCTCTTTTCGCACGTCGTATTTCTTTTTCAAATACTAATTCGAAATAATTTCGATTATTGAGTCCTGTTAGCGTATCTGTTATTGATACTTTCTCAATTTCTTTTTTATCTGAAATATTATTTAATAAGATGGTAAAAAAAGTAAGATTGTAGTTTCCGTCAAATTCAGGAAGAATTTCAATCTCATACCAAAAATGTTTATGGTTAATTTGAATCGGAATTTCTCCTTTAAAATTTTTTCCTGAGAAGATAATATTTTCAAAATTAGAATAATGCTCTTTATCTGTAAAAAAATAGTTAATACAAGAATTTAATACACTCTGCTTTTTTACATTCAATACGCAACATAACGCATTACTAATTTCAATAACTTCTTTATCTAAATTTAATTTTGCTATTAGTATGTTTTGGTCAATTAAATAGAGTTGCCTTTTATTCATTTTACTATTTACTATAAGGTTTCGAGTGATGTATATAACAATTATTGAACCAATTATAAATGTTAGTACAAATGATAATATTAATTGTTCCAAAGGTGCATCTTCTAATGATAGCTTGTAATATTCATTTGCTTTATTATATGCAAATGCCTTGAGAACATCAATCTGAATATACAAGTTTTCGATATGTTTGGCACCTTTTCCCTTGGTTATTCCAATGGCCTGCTGTAATTGATTTTTGTAAACTAAGGATATTACTTCTTTACGAATGATTTTCCAGTTTTTAAAGGCCTTATATGAAGCATCTATATCTTCTTTCTTCCCCAAATATTTTTGATAAATAAGTTCAAAATTTTTGAAAATTTTTTCTTCTTCTTTTTGAATGTCTTCAATTATTATTATCAGTTCTAAACTGTTGCTAGTTAATACTACATCTTTCATATTTCTATGCATTGTAATAATTGATGTTTGAATATTGGAAATGGCGTTACTAACACTAAAAGGGTGAGAATACATTTTTTGAGTATGGGATGTTAACTGGTTGATAGTAACTATAGTAAATACTGCACTTCCCAATGCAGTAAGAGTAATTATTACAAAACCAAAAAAAATTTTATTGATATTCATAGTAAAACTTTCTTTTTAAAATGTTACAACATTGTGATTTAATTGATTCTAAATAAAAAAAGCATATGTATTATTTAAGTTAATCTTGTATTTTCATGGAATATAACCAAATCAAATTCAGTATTATTTATATTACTCAATGAGTTTAATTAAACTAATTTGGAAAACAGCTCCGTTGTTTTCATTATAGGCTATAAGTTCACCTCCAAAAGTATTTTCAATAATCATCTTTGACATATACAAACCAATTCCCGTACCTTTTCCCTCTTCTTTTGTTGTATAGTAAGGCTCAAAAATTCTACCAATTATTTCTTCTGGAACACCTCCTGCATTATCCTTAATATAAATATTAATGGTATTAAGTTCACAAAAAATGCAAATATCAATAAATCCCGTGTAAACATTTTTTTTCTGAAACTCATCTTTTGCATTATTTAAAATATTTAAAAGTACTTGATGAAATTCCGTTTCAATACCATGTATAATAACCCTTTTATCGCAATGAATATGGACTTCAATGGACTGTTCATCTAGCAAAGACTTTATCAAACTTAATGCATGTTCAAGGGAGTTTTTAAGATAAAATTGTTTCATTTTTTTATCTGTACGAAAAAAATTTCTGAAATTATCAATTGTATCTGACATGTGATTAATGATCTTTTTATTGTCCTCTAAAAATAATTTTATATATTTTTCATCTACGAGTTTATCCTTATAGTCAAGTTCTAGTAATTGCATACTTCCAAATATAGCATTAAGTGGTTGTCTCCATTGATGTGCAATTGAACCAACCATCTCCCCCATACTGGCAAGTTTTGATTGTTCGAAAATCACTAAGTCCTTTTTTCGGATTTCTTTTATTTTATTTTTAATTTCATTGTCTTTTTTGTCATTCTCTGAAGATATTCTTTTATAAGCAATATACTTCATAGCTAAGAAAAAGGATAGAGTTGCAAGCATAAGTATCGAAAAGAAAGTATTGCTTTTTTGTGCCATTAAACTTGAAGTTATTTCAAAATTATTACTAATCAGTCTATAAAGTTTAAAGTTTAAATTTCTTGCTGTAATCAAGTCATTGCTTAGTAATTTAACTTCTTTTAGGTATTTTTCACTCTTATATAAATTAAAATTATAAATTTTAAGGTTCTGATATTTATAGAAGGATTCAAAATATGACGTAATCCTTTTTCTATCGATCATAAGACTATTTATTTGATTCTTCTTTAAGTATCCTAGAAAAAAAGATTGAAAAAAAGATTTTTTGTAAAGTACATCCATCTTTGAATAAGTATTTTCCAAAATTTTTAATTGATTACTTTTTTGATAAAAAACATTTCTAATCAATTCTAATTCTGGAATGACATCGACATCTACGAGATTAAATGTAAGATTATACATTTCGTTCTGAGCAATGTTTATATTTGTTATAGAATGTTTTAATTTGTTTGTTTCCTCAAATTTACTTAAAACCATTTTATATGTTAAGAAGAGAAGAATAATTAGAATAGAGACGATAAAAGTATTTAATTTAACAATTTTCCGAATTGACATTTTAAACCTTTCTGCATTAATATTCTAGTGAATTTTTGTGGCAATATTGTGATGTCAATTCTGATATCACAATATTGGAAATGGGATTTATAATTTAAAGACTTGTAGATACTGTCAGTGACGGGATAGTCCCATATTATCCTTATGGTTTATTTAGATTAAATGAGTTTTAAATAATAATTATTTAGTTACATTAAATATTATCTTTATGTGATATAATCTGATTAAATTTAATCAGGACTATATATGGATACTTCTTTCTCGATCATCTCAACTGCAATATTAATATTTTTTATTTTAGATCCCTTTGGAAATGTTCCCTTACTTTTAAGTATTTTAAAAAATGTTGATAAAGAAAAACACAGAAGAGTTATTGTTCGAGAAGTGTTAATTGGACTTGTTATTTTAGTTACTTTTTTATTTTTTGGAGACCAGTTTTTAAGCATTTTTCATTTAGAAACGCAAGCGATTACAATTGCAGGTGGAATTATCTTTTTTGTCATTGCCTTAAAAATGATTTTTCCAGATCCAAGTGGTGAGAGTATGTTTTCTGTTAAAAGAGATGAGGATCCCTTGGTTGTACCTATTGCCATGCCAATGATCGCAGGTCCTGCTGCACTTGCTACTTTACTTGTACTTGCAAAAACAAATTCAGATCATACGGGAGAGTTATTTATCTCATTGTTAATGGGATGGGGATTATCTTCTTTGGTTTTGTTACTTTCACCTTTTTTATATAAGATACTTAAAACAAAAGGGTTGACGGCTTTAGAGAGACTAATGGGGATGTTGCTTTTAATGATGGCTGTTCAAATGTTTATTGATGGAATAAGAAACCTACTACCCACTTTTAATTTATAAAACTGGATAATGATTGGCTTTATTTACTGGTAAATGCCAATCCAAATCCTAGACTTACAAACGTAGTTCCAATAACTTTTCCCAGATATTTTGAAATAGAGGAGGAGTTAAAAAAACCTTTAACTTTAAACCCACCAAAAGAGTAAATCATCATACATAAAAATGCAATCACACCAAGTACCAATACCAAAAGTGTATAGTGAAGTAGTCCATCTCTATTTGATTGAATAAATTGAGGGAATAGTGCTGTGAAAAAGATAAGCGCTTTTGGATTTGCAGCTGCCACGATAAAAGCTTCTGAAAAGAGTTTCTTCAGTACGGGTTTCTGTTTGTTATCATAATTTGAGTCTTCTATTGTAAAGGGTGTTTTAAATAGTTTAATTCCAAGATAAATTAAATAGGCAGCACCTATATATTTTATAATCATAAAAACTGAAGTTGAAGTAGATAAAACTATTCCCAAACCAGCAATTGCAATGGTAGCTTGTAACATAGATGCAACTGTGTTTCCAAGTGCTGTAATCATAGATATCCTTGTACCATGTTTAATACCATGGGCAAGGGCTAGAAGCATACTTGGACCTGGTATTATGGAGGCAACAAAAACAGTTATAATATAAATTGACCAAAATTCTAATGTATTCATGGAAATGAGTATATTCAGATTAATTTTAAAAGTCAAGAAAATTTACTTTTTCAATATTAAGAATAGTTTAAGACTTTAAATGTAATAATTTCTATCTAACAAGTGTTAGATAGATTTAATAAAACATCTTTAAAAAAGAAATTGATCAAGCTTTTTTATTTTTATGATTATTTTAACTAACTATCGTTAGATATATAAAAATAAAGGTTTAAAATGAAAAAAATAAATGAAGCACTAATTATTGGTGGAAGCTCAGGTATGGGATTTGCAACTGCAAAACGTTTGGTTAAAAAAGGTGTGTCTGTAACACTTTTAGGAAGAGATATAAAAAAACTGGAAGAGGCAAAAAGTTTGTTAAGTGGGGATGTGACACTTATTCAAAGTGATTTATATTCAGAAGAAGATTTAAATAAGTTGATAGAAACGATAAACAATACAACATCACCAATTAAATACTTAGTAAATGCTGCTGGATATTTTAGTCCAAAAGAATTTTTACAGCAAGACCTGGAAGATTATAATACCTATATGGAGTTAAACAAAGCAACTTTTTTCATCTCTCAAGCGGTATCACAAAATATGAAAAATAGTAAACAAGGTTCAATTGTAAATATTGGTTCAATGTGGGCAAAACAAGCCATCAAAGCTACTCCTTCTTCTTCATATTCTATGGCAAAAGCTGGACTACATTCTCTAACTCAACATATGGCTATGGAATTGGCTGAGTACAATATTCGTGTAAATGCTGTATCTCCTGCAATAGTAGAGACTCCAATTTATGGATCATTTATAAAAGCAGATGAGATACACGAAACGCTGCAAGGTTTTAATGCCTTTCATCCTATTGGTCGTATTGGGCAAGTAGATGATATCGCTTCATCCATTGAGTTTTTACTCTCAAATGAAGCTTCGTGGGTAACAGGAGCTATTTGGGATATTGATGGTGGAGTGATGTGTGGTAGAAATTAATAGATATTAAAAGTAAACTCTTACACACAAAGACCTGATTTTAGCTCTTTGTGTGTAGAAATCTCAAGAAAATTTACTTTAACTGAAAAGTAACTGAATATAAATATAAAATTAGTAAACTTAAGTTATAATTAATTCACTTATTATTTAAGGGAGAATTTATGACAATTGCTAAAAAATCGATTTCGTTAGTGGGGGTGTTTATTGTAATTTTATGTATAAATACCATTAGTCTTTTTACAAGCACATCCAGTGTAATTGAGATAAATACTCAAACAAAAAAACAAACAGAAATAAATATTAATTTTCTTCACTTAAAGTTTTTACTAAAGGAACTACAAGAATTATCAACGGACATTGCCTTAATGGGTGAAAGAGAAGGCTTGGAAGAAATAAAGAAAGTTCAAAAAAGTTACCTTGATGCGGTAAAATCAATGAGAAATATGGATCTAAACTCTCGTGACCTTTCTTTTTTAGCTAATATAAATAATCCTTTTGAGACGTATTCTAATGCTCTTTTTGCAATGGCAGAAGCTGGTGTACAAAGAAAAGAAGCAAGAAATTTATCTAAAAATATTATGCGAAAATTTGATTCAGCTGTTAATGAAGTTGAAACTCAAATAGGGAAAATAACTGTATTTCAAGAAGCTGAGATACTCAATGTAAAATATCAAATAATTTCTACTCAGGAAATATTAACTGATGCTTTAGCAATGGGTGACCAAGAGGGTATAGATGAGTCTATGCAACTACAAAAGAATTTAAATAAATATTTAGATGACTTGGTCTTGAAATATCCTTCTACAAAAATAGAAGTAGCTGCTTTAAAAAATAAATACAACAATTTAACAAAACAGGGTCAAAATATGGCAAAACAAGGAGTCATATTTGAAAAAATGCTAGAAAAAGTTGAATTTCAAATGGAGAAAGTAGATGAAATCGCTTCAAAAGTAGAAAGACTTATAAATACTATTTCTGAATCAGAAGAAAAAGAACTTGCGACTATTAATATGGAAAACCGCGATATTATTGAAAACCTTAAAAATATATCTATTTTTTTAGTTGTTTTATTTTTAATCGGAATAGTTTTTTTATCTATGACGTTAAAAAATATAGTTGCGAGTATCTCTAAATTTCAAATAGGGCTTATGGAGTTTTTCAAATACTTAAATAAAGAAAAAACAGAGGTGTCTTTATTAGCAGATAAATCAACTGATGAAATTGGAATGATGGCCAAAGCAGTTAATACAAATATAGAAAAAACTAAAAATACAATTGAAAATGATGAACAGTTTATTGTAGAAGTACAAACCATGATAGAAGAAGTTAATAAAGGTTATTTATACAAACGATTTGAAAACAAGGTAGAATCAGAAAATCTTGAAAAACTAAGAGTTTCGTTTAATCAAATGTTAGAGAGTTTAAATAACAACATAGCAGGGAGTACAAACAAAATTTTGGATGTATTGGTTAGTTTTGGGCAACTTGATTTTAGAAATAATGTTAAAAATGACAAAGGAAAAATTGCGATTGCTTTAAATGAGGTGGCAATTTTGATTACTCAAATGTTGGTGGATAATAAATTAAATGGATTGACACTTCAAAATAGCTCACATGTACTCTTAGACAACGTTGATACACTTAATAACAATTCTAACGAAACAGCTGCTTCTTTGGAAGAAACTGCGGCATCTTTAGAGGAAATGACAGGAAATATTAGAGGGAATACTGAAAACATAGCAAAAATGGCTTCTTATGCAAACGAATTAACTGAATCTTCAACTTCTGGTCAAAAATTAGCCTCTGAAACGATTGTTGCTATGGATGAAATCAATCAACAAGTTGCCGCCATTAATGATTCTATTGGAATTATTGATCAAATAGCATTTCAAACAAATATACTTTCTTTAAATGCAGCAGTTGAAGCTGCAACTGCTGGAGAAGCAGGAAAAGGATTTGCAGTGGTTGCTCAAGAAGTGAGAAACTTAGCTTCAAGAAGCGCTGAAGCGGCAAAAGAGATTAAGAGTTTGGTTGAAAATGCAACCAATAAAGCAAACCAAGGTAAAAGTATTGCCGATTCTATGGTACATGGTTATGAAGATTTAAATGGAAATATTTCAAAAACACTTGCCTTAATTGAGGATGTTGAAACAGCTTCAAAAGAGCAACTTTCAGGAATTGAACAAATTAATGATGCAGTTAATCAGCTTGATCGACAAACGCAAGAAAATGTTGCAGTAACAAATACTGTACAAACAATTGCCAAACAAACAGATGGGATTGCTACATTAATTGTCAATAATGCTGATGAAAAAGAGTTCATTGGAAAAGAAAATATTCAAGTTGAAGAACAGATTCAAAATAATGTAATCAAACCAGAACCAATAATCGCGCCGAAAAAAAAGACGTATAAAACCGAGACAAAGCCAATTGTTAAAAAAGAAAAAATATCAACAAACAATAATGTGATTAAAGATAATTCAGATGATGAAGAGTGGGATAGTTTTTAAGAAATTCTTTCTTACTTTCTAGTTAAGAGAGAATAAACCTTTAAATACCTTTTTGATATAATCACGACTTAAATAAAGTAAAATAAGGTGAAAATTGAAAGTAGGCGTATTTGATTCTGGTATTGGTGGTTTAACTGTCGTAAAGTCTCTATTAGAACAAAAGTTATTTGAAGAAATTATTTATTATGGGGATACTGCTCGTGTTCCCTATGGAGCAAAAGATAAAAATACCATTATTAGGTATTCTTTAGAGGCATTGGAGTTTTTTAAAAATTTTGATTTGGATATTGTTATTATTGCTTGTAATACAGCCTCAGCTCATGCCATTTCAGAGTTGAGAGAAGTGTCAAGTATTCCAGTTATTGGTGTAATTGAACCAGGGGTATTGGCGTGTAGTCAAACTATTACAGATAAAAACTCAAATATACTTGTCCTTGGAACCAAAGCTACTATTGGTTCAAAAAAATACGAAACTTCTTTAAAACAAATGGGATATAAAAACCTTATTTCAATTCCAACAGGTCTGTTTGTTCCTATTGTGGAAGAAGGTATTTTTGAAGGTAATGTGTTAAACTCTGCTTTATCACATTACTTAGAAGAGTTGGAAAATATTGATGCGGTTATTTTAGGATGTACACATTTCCCTTTAATCGAAAAAGAAATCTCGCAGT
>Ga0105358_10000115_pt1 | contig 32637 bp, 25 predicted proteins | sample GOMGulsemesocosm_5_FD_83509 | JGI IMG/M metagenome (GOLD analysis project Ga0105358, IMG submission 83509) | Methane-oxidizing microbial communities from mesocosms in the Gulf of Mexico - GOM15C Gulf of Mexico | ecosystem: Environmental > Aquatic > Marine > Cold seeps | place: Gulf of Mexico... | reverse complement strand
TTGATCGAGTGCTTGACAGCGATGGAGACGGTCAAAACTCAGCGGGCAACGTCGGTGCTGCAACTGCGGTGGGAGCAAGCGGAAGGTTTTATTGCGAAGTGGAGTTTGAAGAGCAAAATGATTTCCTCTTCGGTAACGAACTTTGCCGGATTTGTTACCCAGATGAGTTCAGTTTGCTTGGTTATTGTCGGGGTATATTTGATTTCAGAGCGAGAACTTACCATGGGTGCGTTGATCGCAGCGAATATCCTATCCGGTCGAATTTTGCAGCCTATGGCACAAGTCACTGGTTTAGTGACAAGTTTTTTTCAATCGAAAACAGCCTTGGATTCTCTCAATCAAATCATGTCGTTACCCGATGAGCGGGCAGAAGGTAAAAACTATGTGCACCGCCCTGAATTACAGGGCAGCATTGCTTTTAATGGGGTTAAGTTTAGTTACCCTGAGGCCGAACAAGTCTCTCTCGATAAAGTGGACTTTTCGATTAAGAGCGGTGAAAAAATTGCATTGATTGGACGAATTGGTTCTGGTAAATCAACCATCGAAAAACTGTTGATGGGGCTGTATAAGCCCGATGAGGGAGCCGTGCGTATTGACGGTATTGATCTCAATCAAATAGATCCCGTCGATCTTAGACGCAGTATCGGTTATGTGCCTCAAGAGCTAATGCTGTTTGATGGCACCGTGCGTGATAATATTATTATGGGCTCACCTGAAATTGATGACCTTTCTTTAATTAAAGCGGCGGCTGTTTCGGGCGTTGATCAGTTTGTTAATAAACACCCACAGGGGTTTGAAATGCCGGTGGGTGAGCGTGGGGCAAGATTATCCGGAGGGCAGAAACAGGCGATAGCGATTGCCCGAGCGCTGATACATTCTCCTAATATTTTGATACTCGATGAGCCTACCAACTCAATGGATAACTCCTCTGAGGATTATTTACGCAAGCAGTTGAGCGATTATTGCAAAGACCGTACCTTAGTGTTGGTGACTCATAAGATGTCACTATTGTCATTAGTGGATCGAATTGTGGTGATGGATGGTGGTCGTGTTGTTGCTGACGGGCCTAAAGAGGTTGTTTTAGATGCTTTAAAACAGGGCAGATTGCACATACAGCGCTGAGGAAAGTTTACATGAGTTCGAACGTAGAAAAAAAAGATTTACAGTATATGTCTAGCGTGAGTGAAGCGATGCTGGAACAGGCGCCGACAGGTGCCAAAGTTTTGCTCTGGTCGGTCGCTGTTTTTGTCTTAATGGCTATTCTATGGGCTAATTGGGCAGAGCTTGATGAGTTAAGCCGCGGTGAGGGAGAGATTATTCCCTCGCAGCAATTACAAGTTATTCAGAATTTGGAAGGGGGCATCGTTGCTGAAATTCTGATTAAAGAAGGTGATTTGGTAGAAAAAGGACAAGTGCTATTACGTATTGATGATACAAGGTTTTCCAGCTCTTTTAAGGAAAATAAGGTCCGTGAATTAGAGCTAATTGCAAAAGCGGCCCGACTTAAAGCGGAATCGGAAGGGTTAGACTTTGTTGTTCCTGAAGACTTTCCTTATGAATTTGAATCCCTTATTCGCCAAGAGCGAAGTTTGTATGATGCTAGGAAGCGTGAGTTAACTGCGAATGTCAGTGTTTTTGAGCAGCAGCTTCGTCAAAAGCAGCAGGAGCTAGTGCAAGCTAAAAGTAAGCGCTCGCAATTAAATAGCAGCTATAATTTATTGAAACAAGAACGAGACTTGACCGCTCCTCTGGTGCGCGATGGCGTCGTATCAGAAGTTGAATATTTAAGACTCAAGAGGCAAGTTGTTGACTTGGCGGGAGAGCTAAACAATATTCGTTTAAGCTTACCGCGTATAGCCTCTTCATTAGATGAAACTCGTGGCATGCTGAAAGAAGCTAGGCTAAAGTTTCAATCAATTGCCAGGAGCGAATTGAACGAGACACTCTCTGAGAAAGCAAGACTAAAAGAAGCGCTTACCGGCATGCGGGATAAATTGAGAAGAACAGAAGTGACCTCTCCGGTAAAAGGCACAATTAAAGAGTTGTTATTTAATACCGTTAATGGGGTGGTGCAGCCCGGTGATGAAATTTTAAATATCGTTCCCTGGGAAGATACGCTGTTAGTCGAGGCGAAGTTAAGACCTTCTGATATTGCAAAAGTGCGTGCAGGGCAAAGCGCTGTGATTAAAGTGTCTGCCTATGATTTTGGTATATACGGCGGTGTGGATGCCATTGTAGCTACCGTTTCGCCCAGTACCGTAACCAATGAAAAGGATGAGCCATTTTATATTGTCAGGCTGACCACCGCGCAACCTTTTATTGAAAAAGATGGTGCAAAATTACCGTTAATTGCCGGTATGACTGTTTCCGTGGATATATTAACCGGCAAGAAAACAGTCATGGATTATTTGCTCAAACCTATTTTAAAGGCGCAGAGAAGTGCTTTAACAGAGCGATAGTTTAAATAAAATTTCAACAAGTGTGCATATTAAAAATAGATATGGTCATTAATGGTATTAATTCTCAATTAATGTTTAGTCGAGTGCTGTATCTATGTTAAATACGTGTTAAATTAACGGTTTTATTATATTCAATTTTGATTTATAACGGTTTTTGTTTTTGGTGTAGTTAATATCTGAAAGCACATGCCTTAGTAGAAGCAGATAATGAATTTATATATATTAACAGCAAGAAAAAATGTTGAGCAGCGCTGGAATGATATCGCGGGCTCTATTAATACTAAAAGTATCGATGTGGATCAGCTTTCACAATTATCATTTACCGATGGTGGATGTTTGTTAGTGCACATTGATTCCCTCAGTAAAGATCAAATAACCTTGCTTTGTACTTCTTGGGATAAAGTGAATTTGATTGGTTTTTCTGATAATCCCAACGATACTCAAGGTATAGAATTATTACTGCGCGGTTTTAAGGGGTATATTAACACTTTTGTCACTCAGTCTATTTTTGAGCAACTGATTAGCTCCGTTACTAAAGGTGATATTTGGGCGGGGACAAGTATCGTGCAGAAAATGCTGAAGAGGTTGTTACAGCAGTCGGAGGTCGAGCACAGTATTGACCTATCGCAGTATCAGTTGAGTGAAAGGGAGGTAGAAACTGTAGATATACTCATTACTGGTGCCAGCAATAAAGAAATTGGACGTAAGTTAGGGATAACAGAAAGGACAGTTAAAGCACATGTTAGCTCTATTTTACAAAAAACAGGCACATCGGATCGCGTCTCGTTAATAATAAAATTAAAAGATAGTAAATAGCTGATATTAAGCTGCAAAGGAGAATTCAAGTGAAAATTAGACATTCAATGTTGGCTTTGGCGATAGCAGTTACGCCATTTTCATTATCTTATGCGCAATCGTTAAACACAGTCATTGCAGAAGCTGTACTTTCGAACCCTCAAGTGCAATCGGTAATGAATGCCCGTAATGCTGTTTTTGAAGAAGTTAAACAGGCAAGTGCCGGATACCGACCTAAAATTGATATAGGTGTAGGTGTCGGTTACGAGAAAACCAAAAACTTCCCCGGTGATGACACTGAGCTTAAGCGCAACGAAGCGAACTTAAGTTTAAATCAAATGTTGTTTGATGGTTTTAGAACATCCAGCGAAGTTGATCGACAGTCTGCACGTTTAAATTCTATCAACCACCGTTTGCGTGAAATATCAGAAGAGACTGCGCTGGAAGCGGCTAGAGCTTATTTAGAAATTTTAAAGCGTAATTCCTTAGTAGAGCAAGCGAAAAATACGCTGTTAACGCACGTGCGTATTTTTGACCAAATCAGACGTCGCTCGGAGTCCGGTGTGGGGACTATTGCTTCCATTAAACAGGCAGAAGGTCGTTTAGCATTAGCGGAAGTTAACGTGCTTTCTGCTGAGAACAATCGACTTGATGCCTTGTCTTCTTACGAGCGAGTAACGGGTCACAAGCCTGCTAGTAGCTTAGAAGATCCCATTATTGAAGAGAGTTGGATTCCAGAAACATTTGAGCAAGCGCTTGAGCGTGCCTATGCTAAGCATCCGACATTAAAGCTAGCTTCTTCAGATGTTAAAGCCGCAAGAGCACAATACGAAGCGGCGCGAAGCTTAATGTTTCCGACTTTGAACTTAGAAGTTAACCGCACTTGGAATAACAATATCGATGGTGTCGAAGGTCGAAATGAAGATTTAACTGCGATGGTTCGTCTGCGTTATAATCTTTATAACGGTGGTGCTGACAAAGCCAGAGTTCGCCAAACCCGTCACCAGATTGATGAAGCTAAAAACATTCAATCTGACGCGGCAAGACAGACCCTGCAAAGCTTGGACTTGTCTTGGAATGCCTATGAGATTTTAGGGCGTCAGATGGACTTCCTTGAGCAGCACGTGACCTCTACCGAGAGTACTCGTGACTCTTATTTACAGCAGTTTAATATTGGTCAGCGTTCTCTGCTGGATTTACTGGATACCGAAAACGAAGTATTTTCTTCACAAAATGCCTTCAACGAAGCAATCTATGATCACATGTTAGCGCAGTACCGTTTATTAAGTGGTACCGGCGAATTACTCGATGTATTAGAGTTAGATCTTAGAAGCTTGCAGGAAAATTCATTTGTCGCCAACGTGGTTGAGGCAAGTCCTACATTAATGGAGCGTTTGAAAGGTTTATATCCCTTCTAAAGTGCTTGCACTATCGGCCCTTACATATAATAGTGGTTGATAGTGTACTTGGCGCTTTGCATTGCAAAACTCATTCTAGCTAGTTAAAATATAAAGTATTATTGGCACATAACTCTTATTAACTGCAGATGCTTTGCAATAGACAAGCGCTCAGTGGATGTTGTCGTTACTTTTATAGTTAAATTAATATCAAAGTTACTGCAAAATGAACATAGAAGGTTGCTTACGAGCAGCCTTTTTTTTTGATTTAGTTTTTTGGAAAACTCAATGAAGAAGCATAAAATACTTGAAGCACCCATACCGATGCGATGGGTAGGTCCTCTTAAAATTTCAGGTAATACGCTCAATGAAAAAATAGCGATCCCAATGGCTACTTATGAAACACCGCTTTGGCATTCAGTGGGCCGCGGAGCACGCGTTTCTACGTTAACAGAGGGAATCTTAACCACTGTCATCGATGAGCGCATGAGTCGCTCTATTTTGTTGGAAGCCGACAATGCGCAGATGGCATTACAGGCATTAACGTCAATCAAGCAACGCTACGATGACATCAATGTCGTTGTGAGACGGTCCAGTCGCTTTGCTAAATTAATTGATATCAACGCACAAATTGTAGGAAACTTGTTGTATTTACGATTGGAGTTCACTACAGGTGATGCTTCAGGTCATAATATGGTGACTAATGCAGCAGATCAACTTTTTCCCTGGTTGTTAGGCCAATATCCCTATCTACGCTATTCATCTATATCCGCTAATTATTGCTCAGATAAAAAAGCCACGGCGGTTAATGGTATTTTAGGGCGCGGTAAAAATGTAGTAACTGAAATTGTCATCTCTCGAGATTTATGTGCACGTAAACTCAATACAACCCCTGAAAAAATGGTTGATCTAAACATCAAAAAAAACTTGATAGGCACCATGATTGCAGGTGGGCTGCGCAGTGCTAACGCACACTATGCAAACATGCTATTGGGGTTTTATTTAGCGACAGGTCAAGATGCCGCCAATATTATAGAAGGCTCGCAAGGAGTGGTTCACGCGGAAGTGCGCGGTGATGACCTGTATTTTTCATGCACCATTCCCAACTTGATCGTCGGTACTGTCGGCAACGGTAAAGGCCTTGATTTTGTCGAGGAAAGCTTAAGCCGACTAGGCTGTAAAGAAGATCGTGAACCCGGTGCCAATGCTCGGCGCTTAGCTGCTATCTGCGCAGCAACCGTACTTTGTGGAGAGTTATCCCTGCTAGCTGCGCAAACTAATCCAGGCGAGCTAATGCAGGCGCACATTGATCTGGAAAGAACATGAGTAACCAGACCAACGATCGTAAAATTGAGCACATTGCAGTGATCAACAAAGACAGCGATACCGATCGCAACGGGCGCTATTTCGACGCACTGCGCTTAACTCACCGTGCACTGCCGCAGTTGGCCTTAGCTGAGATAGATTCAAGCTGCGATTTTCTGGGTAAGAAACTGTCATTTCCACTGCTTATCTCTTCGATGACAGGCGGTGATCATGCACTGATCAGAAAGATTAATAAAAATTTGGCGCAAGCGGCTGAGCAGTGCCAAGTGGCGTTAGCGGTAGGCTCGCAACGGGTGATGTTCTCGCATAGTGCCGCGCGGGAAAGTTTTGAATTGCGCCAGTATGCCCCGAGCACGGTATTACTAGGAAATATCGGGGCGGTGCAACTTAATAAAGGCTATGGCTTAGAGCAGGCGCAGGCCGCCGTTGATATTTTAGATGCCGATGGTTTGTACTTGCATCTCAATCCGCTGCAAGAGGCTATCCAGCAGGAAGGTGATACTGACTTTGCGGATTTAGCAAAAAAGATAGCGATGATTGCGTCGGGTCTAAATAAACCGGTACTGCTTAAAGAAGTGGGCTCGGGGTTAAGTGTTGAAGATGTAGAACAAGGTTTGGCCGCGGGCATCAAGCACTTTGATGTAGCGGGGAAGGGAGGGACCTCTTGGAGTCGGATTGAGCATCATCGCAATCAAAATAGTGCGGATGATTTAGGTTTGTGTTTCCAAGATTGGGGCATAGATACGGTGACATCGTTAAAAATGCTCAATCGCTACACAAATAATGCAACTTTAATTAGTAGCGGCGGACTTAGGAATGGGATTGACATGGTTAAGTCTGTTATACTCGGCGCCTCAATTTGTGGGCTGGCCGCACCATTTTTAAAGCCGGCTATGCAATCCCCAGAAGCCGTTGTTTTTGAAATTGAAAAATTGCGACGTGAATTTAATACAGCTATGTTTCTTTTAGGAATGAAAGATATAAAAAGCCTCTTTAACAACCGGTCACTTATCTTAAAAGAGCATGATTAAAAGATTTGAGTGAGCGGATTTTTAGCTAGAGCGTTGAGGAACGAGATTAGTATGTTACCTGTTGGTATTGATAAAATCAGCTTTTATACAGCTAACTATTATTTAGATTTAAGAACCTTAGCTTGCGCCCAAGGTACGGATCCAGAGAAGTATTACGTCGGTATAGGGCAAGAAAAAATGGGCATGCCAGCCCACGACGAAGACATTGTTACTATGGCTGCCAGTGCGGCTATGCCACTGTTTGAGGATGAGCAGAGCAAACAGGTATCCACTTTACTGTTTGCCACTGAAAGCGGCATCGATCAATCAAAAGCGGCAGGTATTTACGTACATCGCCTACTAGGTCTCAATGAGAATTGTCGAGTTGTTGAGCTTAAACAGGCTTGCTATTCAGCGACAGCTGCTGTGCAGATGGCCTGCGCGCTAGTCGCGCGCCAACCAGAAAAGTCTGTCTTAGTGATCGCCTCAGATGTTGCTAAATATGAGTTGGATACACCTGGTGAAGCGACTCAAGGGTGCGGTGCTGTTGCGATGCTTATTAAAGCCAATCCAAAAATACTAGAAATCGATCCTGAAGTGGGCAATTACACTGAAGATGTCATGGATTTTTGGCGCCCTAACTATCGTAAAACCGCCATTGTTGATGGCAAGTACTCCACCAAAATTTACTTAAAATCACTCAAAAAAGCATGGGAACATTTTTCCCATGCCAGTGATGTCCGCTTTCCAGATATAAGTCACTTTTGCTACCATTTACCTTTCTCTCGCATGGCGCAAAAGGCACATAAACACTTATCAAAAGTGAATAAAAGTAGTTTGGAAGTCGAGCAAGTTGAAGCGCAAATAGCAGCTTCTCTACTGTATAACAAACTGATTGGTAACAGCTATGCCGCCGCTTTGTTTATTGGCTTTACCTCTTTAATCGAAAATGCGTCGCAGTCATTAGCGGGTAACAAAGTGGGCTTCTTTAGCTATGGCTCCGGTTGTGTTGCCGAGTTTTTTTCGGGCACAGTGGTGGAAGGTTATCAACAGTATCTATTTACCGATAGGCACAAGTTGATGTTAGAGCAGCGCCAAGCGCTTAACTATGAAGAGTATCTTGGACTTTACAATGCGCCAGATCCGCAAAGCGGTGAACGTGTTGAAATGGCTTGCGATACCAGTGGTCAGTTCCGATTAGCTGCCATCGGCGATCACAAACGAGAGTATGTTGAGCGCTAATGCAAGGGCGTGCGCCAGGTAAAATAATTTTAAGCGGCGAGCACTCTGTAGTTTACGGAGCGCCCGCCATTGCCAGTGCCATCCAGCTTTATAGCTATATCGATTACACCCCGGTAAAAGGCTCGGACTTAATTGCCGAATTTGTCGGTATTAAAGTTCACTCCAATCATCCAATTGCTAAGCTTTCGCCACTCGTCTCTTTTCTGGATCGTCAATTTCAAAAATTTGTCGATGGCGCTATTCAAGTTGATAAAATTCTCAATTCCCCAGTACAACTGGTACTTTATGTACTGGCATCACAGCTGCCGACTCATTCTCTGAGTGCCCATTTTAATGGCGACAGCCAACTGCCTATCGGCGCGGGTATGGGGTCATCTGCATCGATTATCGCCGCTGCTGTGGTATTAGTTGAGTCGATCAACAAAAAACCGTTGTCTGCTGTTGAGCGTTATCAATTAGTTAAACACTGCGAGCGACTACAGCACGGTAAAGGCAGTTTAATCGATGCCGCTACGGTCATTTTAGGCGGCGTGGTACAAGTGCAAGAACAAACTGTGACGCGGTTATCACTGCGCTTAAATGAACATTGGTACTGGTTATTTACTGGAACCCCACAGTGTACAACCGGTGAGTGTGTCAGCTTTGTGGCTCAGCGCCACGCCAGTGATCAACAATTGTGGGACACTTTTGCCAGTTGCACACAACACTTGATTGCGCAATTAAAAGACAGCGCCGACCCCGGCGATCTTATTGTTGAGAACCAACGTTTACTTGAACATATAGGGATAGTATCCGCACGTACTCGTGACATTATTCAGACCTTAAAAGAGCGCGGTGCTAGCGCTAAAGTTGCAGGCGCTGGCGCTTATATTGGAGACTCCTCGGGGTTGTTGTTAGTGTATGCCAAAGAGTGTGAGCCAGAGCAATTATTTGCCGGTTTCAATATGAAATGGGGTAAGGTTGAGCAAGATATTATCGGTGCTAGAGTCATAAAAGGTCAGTAGAAAATGATTGATGAAAGAAACAAGATAATTGCCAGTGCGCCAGGCAGTACTATGCTGATGGGTGAACATGCCGTCGTTAAAGGCTATTGGGCGATTGCTTGCGCGCTGGATAAAAGAATTGAAGTGAGACTGACACCAAGGTCAGATTCAGTAGTTAAAGTGCGTTCTGAGCTAGCCACTTACAGTGCATCGCTAGATGATTTAGTGCCAGATGATAAGCTCAGTTTTGTGTTAAAAGCAATCGAGTTACAATTGGCGGACTTGGATAAAGGCTTTGAGTTAGACATTGTCGCTCAGTTCTCGCATACCTTAGGTCTTGGCTCATCGGCAGCCGTGACGGTCGCGACTGTTAAGGCGCTGGCTGCCTATAGTAATATTGAATTAACCCGTGAACAGCATTTACAAAAAGCACTGGCGGTAGTACATGCAGTACAAGGGCGTGGTTCAGGTACTGATTTAGCGGCGAGTATCTACGGTGGTGTGATTGCCTATAAAATAGATCCTTGTGAGGTGCTTGCACTATCGGGCTTACCGATAATATGCCTGCACTATGTCGGTTATAAAACCAAAACACCCGCTGTATTGGAAATAGTTGCTCAGTATGGCGCAGCGCATCCCAATATTTATGCCGGCATTTATAAGATGATGGACAGCATTACCGGTGCAGCGATAGCAGCGGTAAAAGCGCAAGATTGGCAGCGCTTTGGCAAGCTGATGAATATCTATCAAGGGCAAATGGATAGCCTAGGCGTTAATGATGCTAAACTCAGTGAAATTATCTATAGACTGCGTCAAAATCCGTTGATTCAAGGTGCTAAAATCTCGGGGTCTGGCTTAGGCGATTGTGTCATATCGCTTGGTGCTGAACTTGAGCTTACAGGTTATCAACAGATCAAATTAAAGATTAGTGATCACGGTGCCTTGCTGACACACAACTGATTCAATACCCTGAAAAATCATTTAGCTCTAAGATCATAAGGAAAGATACATTGCCAACCAAAGCCCAAGTCATTAATCGCTATCTTCCAGAGACGCTTATCGCCAAAGAGCGGGCGCAGGCATTTGCGCCGAGCAATATTGCACTGTGTAAATATTGGGGCAAGCGTGAAACAGAACTCAACTTACCGACAAACTCTAGCTTGTCTATCTCACTGGGGCATTTAGGTTCACACACCCATATCAGCCACAGTGAGAGCGGTGCTGATGTGGTTATACTCAATAACAAAAGACAAGATCTACTCAGTAGCTTTAGTCGCAAAGTGATCGCTTTTGTCAATTTGTTTCGACGCACTCAGTCTCTGCCGTTGGTCATTGATACACGCAATAATATTCCCACGGCAGCAGGTCTAGCATCTTCGGCCTCTGGCTTTGCCGCACTTATGCTAGCGCTCAATGATTTTTTTACTCTCAATCTCGAAAAAAAACAATTATCGGCATTTGCTAGAATGGGTAGTGGTAGCGCCTCACGTTCTATCTATACGGGTTTTGTGCGCTGGGATATGGGCGAGCAAGAAGATGGCATGGACAGTGTTGCCAGCCAACTTGACTGTGAGTGGGATGATTTTTGTATTGGTTTAATTAAAGTCAGTAGTGCTAAAAAACCGGTAGATTCGCGCAGTGGTATGCAGCGTACTACAGCGACCTCTAGTTTGTATGTCAATTGGCCGCAACAGGCGGCGGCCGATTTGATTAAACTGCAATCGGCGCTTGAAAATCGTGATTTCACAGCAATGGGAGCCTGCGCTGAGCAAAATGCTATGTCGATGCATGCGACCATGATATCAGCCTGGCCCCCGCTGGTGTACTGGCTGCCTGAGTCATTGGCAGTTATGCAGCGGGTGTGGCAACTGCGTGAATCAGGCACTCAAGTGTACTTCACCATGGATGCCGGTCCTAACTTAAAGTTATTGTTTGAAGCGTCATCGCGCAAGCTACTGGAAACTGAATTCGCGCAGATGGATGTTATACAGCCGTTTAAGAGTCGCTAAATGGCAAACGCTGAGCAACTGCACAACGGCTTTGTATTATGTGCCAATGCGCGTGATACAGAGCAGGGAATTGCATTAAGTTACTGGTTGATCACAAAGGGTAATGCACAGTACATTCACATCCCCATGCAAGAGCAGGTTTTTTTTGTACGGTCAAAAGATCAGCAAGAAATTCGTTTTTTACTGCGCGGTTTGAGCGGTTGGCAGTTAAAAGAACTGGCGCTTAAAGATTTAACCCAACAAGTTGTGATGGGGCTTTACTGCAACAGTCTTAAAATAGCTCGCAACATCATCGATAAATTACAGCACGCACAGATAGTCATGATTGAAGAGGATATACGCCCCGCTGATCGCTATTTGATGGAGCGATTTATTCGCGGAGCAGTGCGCTTCGATCCAGCAGATCCCTCAAGATTAGTCGCCGCTAAAACAGCGTCTAATACGCTAAAACCCTCGTTTAAAATACTCTCTCTAGATATTGAAACCAATATGCACACGGGGCAAATCCTCTGCATTGGTGTGCAGGATTTAGCTGGTACGAAACGCGTACTGATGTTAGGCGAAGGTGCCGATACCCAGACTGTGCAGTACTGCGGCGATACAAAATCGCTATTGCATGCCTATGTCGAGCTTATCAACCAGTTTGACCCCGATATTATCATTGGCTGGAATGTGATAGGTTTTGACTTTAAGGTGATTGCACAGTGTGCCCAACACCATCATATAGCGCTCAATATAGGGCGTGATGGCAGTCCTTGTGTGCTGCATCAATCTGCTCGCGGCAAGCTCTATTTACGCATTGAAGGGCGCATTGTCTTAGACGGTATCGATGTCTTAAAAGGGGCGACTTATCAGTTTGATAGCTACTCCTTGGAAAACGTTTCAAGGCAGCTGTTAAACAAAGGAAAATTGGTGGAATCAGTGGTGCACCGCGGTGATGAAATTATCGAAATGTACCAAACTGATCAAGTGGCACTCGCTAAATACAACTTGATGGACTGTGAGTTAGTGCTGGAGATATTTGCCCATGCCAAACTCATCGATTACTTAATTGAGCGCACCGCACTCACCGGTTTAGCCCTTGATAAAATCGGTGGTTGGTCGAGTGCTTTTGACAATCTCTACCTGCCCAGATTACACCGCAGTGGCTACGTAGCTCCACAGTATGCATCGGGTGTTAGTGATATGGCATCCCCGGGCGGCTACGTAATGGATTCAATTCCCGGCCTCTACAAACACGTATTAGTACTGGATTTTAAAAGCCTATACCCGAGTATCATTCGCACTTTTAAGATTGATCCACTGGGGCTGGCGCAAAGTGCCATTATCAAAGATGAAGCAGCCTTAGTGCCAGGTTTTAACGGCGCAAGCTTTACCAAAACTGAGAATATTCTGCCCGAAATTATGGACGATTTATGGGAGGCGCGAGATCGTGCTAAAGCGGTTGGCAACAAAGCGATGTCACAGGCGATCAAAATTCTGATGAGCTCTATGTACGGGGTATTAGGCTCTAACGCCTGTCGCTTTTTTGACCATCGTTTATCGGGTTCAATCACCTTGCGTGGTCATGAAATACTGACCCAAACGGCTAAGCAGATCGAGCAGCAATTTGGCTATAAGGTTATCTATGGTGATACCGACTCCGTGTTTGTCTGGCTTGGGGACAGCTGTGCTGATGAGCGAGCCCACAGCATCGGCGAGCAGCTATCAACAGCGCTAACGGCATGGTGGCAACAGCAATTGCGTGAGCGTTTTCAAATAGCCAGTCATTTAGAGTTAGAGTACGAAACCCACTACAGCAAGTTTTTAATGCCCACTATGCGCGATTCCGAGGTAGGCACCAAAAAGCGTTACGCCGGACTACAGCACTTCAAAGACAATCGCACGCAAATGGTCTTCAAAGGCATGGAGAATGTCCGTTCGGACTGGACAGAGTTGGCTAAAGTCATGCAAGAGCGGGTTTTTTACTGTGCTTTTAATGATTTACCCTATGAAGATTACATCAAAGAAACGGTTGAGCAAGTGCGCAGCGGCAAACGCGACGCTCAGCTTTTGTATCACAAAAAGTTGCGTCAAAATGTCGAGGATTATCAGAAGAACCGCCCGCCCCATGCACAAGCGGCACTAAAGCTGCAGGCGTATTTTCACCAGCAGCAAGTGAACGAAAAGGTGCACCGCGGGCAAACGATACGCTATTACATGACAGTCAATGGCCCAGAGCCAATTGAATGTCATCAATCGCTGCTCGATTACGATCACTATATAGACCGTCAATTAAAGCCGGCACTGGATGCGTTGTTATCAGTGAAAGGGAAAACCTTTGAGCAGTTAGTCGGTTTGCAAATCGGCTTGTTTGAGTAGTAGCTATCCGTTAATGATGCATTTAACTCTGCGCAAAATAACCAATCACGAAAATTTCTATTGCTGTTATTCTCTCGACTGTAATTAAAGGCTACTTGTCTCTATATCGCTTTTACGACACTTGTTTTGGCTGTTTAGTTATATTTTTGCTGTGGGTAATGGAGTATATGTTTCAAAGCGCAAGCAAACATGGCGTCGCTAGAAGCACCTGTAAATCGTCAGTTGCAGCGGCTACCTTTTGTTGGGGGCTTTTAGCTTGTATTAGATCTCCATTATATGGGCAAGTATTTAGACGTTCAGGTAAGTCTGTACAGTGTTTCAGCCGTTGCATTTTTAGGGAATGCTCCCAATATTCGCGCTTAAATTTGTTCCTCACGACGCTATTTTTAGCGTTTAATTATTCGGCCAATATCCCGTTTTGACTCTATTCTAAAGTGAGTCATTCATACCTTGTTGCTTTTAAGTCAACAATAAACTAACTGTGATCTATTTATTAACTCTGTTTAGCTGCGCCACAATAGGGCGAATAAACGGTTAATAATGATCAGGGGGCAGAATGAGTAAAAATACAATAGCGGTGATTGGCCTTGGCAATATGGGGCTGGCTATGTGCCAGTCTTTACTGCGTGCTGGGTTTAAAGTGTATGGTACAGATTTAGCGAGAGATCAGTGCAAGGCTGCACAGGCACTAGGTGTGTGTGTGATCGATAATATCCCGCAATTATGTGTCGCCACTGACGTAATCTTACTATCGCTGCCAGCGGTGCAACATGTACGCCAAGTGATACTTGGCGAGCAGGGGTTAATTCATTTAGCTCTGCCGGCTAGTCTCATTATAGATACCTCGACCTCAGAGCCTGCAGTGACACGAGAACTGGCCGAAAAGCTGGCAAGCAAAGGGTTTAGCATGTTAGATGCGCCAGTCAGTGGCGGACCGGCAGGTGCTGCAGCAGGGAGTATGGTGATGGTGGTCGGTGGCTCTAAAGCTGCGCTAGCGCGTGCGACTCCCTTCTTTGCGGCTCTGTGTTCGAAAGTGGTGCACTTAGGTGAAAACGGTAGTGGTCACGCGGCAAAGTTAATTAACAATCTACTCTGTGCTGCCCATTTAATCAGTACCGCAGAGGCGATAAGTTTGGGAAAAAAGGCAGGTCTTGATCCTGCTAAGTTACTGGAAGGGCTCAATGCGGGCTCTGGCCGCAGTGCAATCAGTGAAGTGAATTATCCGCGCTGGATCTTAAATGCTAGTTTTAACTCAGGCTTTAGTATGCAATTGATGCGCAAAGATGTCGGCCTTGCGGCACAATTGATTGAACAAATGGGGTTGGATTTACCCTTATCTGCACTAGTCACAAGTGCCTGGGGTGATAGTGGTTCTCAAATAGCAGACAGTGAAGATTTTAATGCCATCGTAAAAACAGTCGATGGCGGTGCATTATGAACTTTAAGGTAGCGAGTAACGGTCATGCTGAAGTCGCCGCTTTGCTGGCAGTATTTTTTGCTAAAGACATTGAATTTGGCAGTTGGGTCAATGGTGAGTTACTAGTCGGAAGCGGAGAAAAAATTGAACTGATAAATCCTGCCACGGCGCAAGTACTGCTGTGTTATCTCGATGCAGGAGCTGAAGTTGTGGAGCGAGCGGCGAGTGCGGCACAAGAGGCGCAAAAACAATGGTGGGCGCTAAGTGCCAGTGACAGAGCGCAAATAATGTGGCGCTGTAGCGAGCAAATACGCTGCGTCAGTGAACAACTAGCGCAGCTGGAGTCAATTTCTGCCGGTAAGCCAATTCGCGACTGTCGCGTAGAAGTCGCTAAAGTGGCACAAATGTTCGAGTATTACGCCGGCTGGTGCGACAAGCTGTGTGGTCAGGTCATTCCTGTACCTAGTAGCCACCTTAATTACACACGTCATGAACCTTTTGGTGTGGTGACACAAATTACCCCTTGGAACGCCCCTATTTTTACTGCTGGTTGGCAGATAGCGCCAGCTATTTGCGCGGGCAATGCAGTGTTGTTAAAGCCGTCAGAACAGACACCACTGAGCTCGACGGTATTGGCGCTGCTGCTGGAGAGCGCCGGGGTACCTAAGGGATTGGTGAATGTCATCAACGGCTTGGGGCACACTACGGGGGCTGCAGCTATCGCCCATCCGGCGACAGCAAAAGTGATTTTTGTCGGGTCACCTAAAACCGGCAGTGTGATCGCGGTTGCGGCGGCTAAACGGGTGATTCCCTGTGTATTAGAGCTCGGAGGAAAGTCGGCTAATATTATTTTCGACGACGCCGATTTAGATCGCGCTGTGATTAGTGCTCAAGCAGCAGTGTTTTCGGCGGCGGGGCAAAGTTGTGTCTCTGGATCGCGGCTGTTGGTACAGCAAGGAGTTTATAAGCAAGTAGTTGAGCGGGTGGCAGCAGCTTGTACTAAGCTTTCACTGGGACTGCCCTGGCAGGAAAGCACCATGATTGGACCAATTAATAATAGTGCTCAATTAACACATATACAGGCGTTGGTAGCACAGGGAATCGCCGATGGGGCAAAACTCGTCGCAGGGGGGGAGAGGGCAAGCATTGCTGGCGGTGAACAAGGTTACTTTTATCGGCCTACGGTGTTAGCCGATGTTGACAATTCGATGGCGCTGGCTCAGCAGGAAGTTTTTGGCCCGGTACTAGCGATAATTCCCTTTGCGACAGAAGCAGAGGCAGTCGCGATTGCCAATGCAAGCCGCTTTGGCTTAGGGGGGGCTGTGTGGACTGCGAATGTGGGCAGAGCTCATCGCATAGCGGCGCAAGTTAATGCCGGTACATTTTGGGTCAATAGCTATAAGGCGATCAACGTCATGTCACCCTTTGGCGGTTTTGCAGAAAGCGGTTATGGCAGATCGAGTGGTTATGAAGGATTATTGGAGTATACACGTACTAAAAGTATCTGGGTGGAGACTGCGCAAGAGCCGCTGACGCAGTTTGGCTATAGCATTGAGTGAGTCAGGCTAACGTTAGCAAGTATCGAATTCTGAACAGTGATGGATGGTTTTTTGTATATATAGGAGGTTAGGGTGCAGGCATTTCAACCCCAAGTAAATTCGGATCAGCTATGGCAACAGATAAAGAGTGAGGCGACAGCGGATGCAAAAATGCAGCCTCTTTTGGCTGATTTTCTTTACCAGCAAATACTGCAGCATCCTAACTTTAGTGCATCACTGGCCTATATCCTCGCGAGTAAACTCGCCTCGAATCCGCAAGGTGTAGTGGATTGGCAACAGAGTTTGCTACTGATTATGGAGCAGCAGCCGGCATTTGCACATGCCGCCTTACAGGATATGCGCTGTCAATTACAAGACAATGCGGCGGTTAAAGGGAGCTATACCGTGCTGTTGTATTTTAGTGGCTTCCAAGCGTTGCAGATGCACCGTTTTGCTCATTACTACTGGATAAGGGATAACACTGCGATGGCTAATTATATACAAAGCAGAGCGTTAGCAGCTTTTGGGGTGGATATTCACCCGGGGGCACAAATTGGCCAAGCTGTGTTTATGGACCATGCAGTGGGGATCGTGATTGGCGAGACAGCCGAGATTGAAGATAATGTGACGCTTTTCCAAAGCGTCACATTGGGCGGCAGAGGCAAAGGTTCTGGAGACCGACACCCCAAAGTGAGACGCGGTGCATTTATCGGCGCTGGCGCTGTGGTATTAGGGAATATAGAAATAGGTGTCGGCGCAAAAGTCGGGGCTGGTGCCTTAGTGGTGAAATCGGTAGGGCCTGGTTTAAGTGTGATAGGTCACGCTGCAAATTTGCTGGATAACAAATAGGGAGAGCGTATGAAAAATCATTTAGGTATCGATCATCCTCTTGTCGCTGTACAAGACATGGATAAAACTTGTGCACAATATCAACGCTTAGGTTTTTTTATTAACCCAAGGCATCACCACCCTTGGGGAACCGACAATCATTTGTTGATGTTTGCGGAAAATTTTATCGAGCTGATCAGCATTTACGATGCCTCAAAGCTGGATCAAAAAAATGATAAAGGTTTCGCTTTTGGTCGGTTTATCAGCGATTCTATGACACATCGTGAGGGCATATCGCTGGTGGCTTTGCACAGTGAGGACGCCCGAGAAGATCATTTAATGCTAGAGCAGCGCGGGGTAGAAAATCAGGGAATTGTCGACTTTCGGCGCATCGCTCATCGCCCTGACGGCTCCGAGGAGGAGGCAGTCGTGTCATTAGTGATGTTGGTCAACAGCGAGTACCCCGCTATATCTAATTTTTTCTGCCATCAGCACCAGCCTGAATTGGTCTGGGTTAAACAGTGGATGCAACATCCTAATGGCGCCAATGGGATTACCGGCGTCAGCTATATTGCTGAGAACCCGCAAGCGTTTATCGCTAGATATAGCGGGATATACGGCGCTGACAAGGTCAGTTGTAACGATGGCTATTTACAAGTGCAAACGGATAGAGGGGTAATTGAAATCCTCACGCCGAAGCGTGCTAAAACACGTTTTTCCGGGGTGAATTTAAATACTAGCGCTGCACAACTGCCCTGCGGTGTGGCCATTTGTGTTACAACTGATACGCCGCAACAAGCAAGAGCACTGTTGGTCAAAAATGGAGTTGATTTTGTGGATACTGATGATGGCGGCTTGCGAGTGGCACCGCACTGTGCGGGTAACACTATTATTGAAATGTATCCAGCTTAAGTGGAGAGCCATGAGCTCTCCTTATAAGATAGCGTCAAACATTGCTGCTGGGTGTTTGTCTATCAATATAATGGCCAACAACAAACTCAATATGACAGTACTTTGTCGCTGATTTATCACTAAGAGAGAGTCAATGCTCACCATTAGTCAAAAACGTATGGCCTATCTCTACCAAGCGGTTACTTTAGGCAGTGTTCGCGCTGCGGCAGATAAACTGAATGTAGCGCCCTCTGCTGTCAGCCGTCAAATTGCGTTACTCGAAGAAGAGCTGGTGATGACTTTAATTGAGCGTCATCGCAAAGGGGTTAAAGTAACGCCCGCCGGAGAGGTAGTGCTTGAACACTACCGAGAATCACTGTCCCATCAGGAAGACTGCCTTGCTAAGCTCAATGCATTGCGTGGATTACACAGCGGTCATATTAGTTTGGCCGTGGGGGAGGGATTTGTCGGTGATTTGATGTCGCAACCACTGCCGGAATTTAATCGACAATATCCTACACTGACAGTTTCAGTCACTATGGGGGGCTCTAGTGAAGTTTTGCGTCAAGTAGAGCAAGATCAAGCGCATATAGGCTTGTTATTTCACCCACCAAGTCATCCTAAAATTCGTATGCAAGTGGCTCAAAGGCATCCACTGTGTGTCATCGTCAGCCCACAGCATCCACTGTTGGCATTGCATCGTGCTGTCTCTTTTGAGGAGGCTATTGATTTTCCTTATGTACTGCAAGAGGGGCATTTCGGAGTGCGCCAACTACTGGCGATAGCGGAGTTTCAGCAACAGGTAAGGCTCAGTCCTGTAGTGACCACCAATTCGATTGCAGTGATGAAAAATTTTGTACGTTCAGGGATGGGCGTTACTTTTTTACCGGCGTTTGTGGTGGCCCGTGAAGTAGAAGACGGACAATTGTGTACTATTGATATCGAACACGCCGTGCTGGCATCGGCTGAAGCACAAATAATCACCCGCTTAGGCCGCCAGTTATCACCAGCGCCCAGCGTATTATTACAGCATTTAATGGCGTGGATGCGCGCCTTTAAATAATAAATAATGGCGTTCAATATCAGCCGTTGTATTACTTTACGACTAAAAAATCACTCTCAAATTTTTTGCCACTAGCGACTATTTACACGCTTGTGAATTTTGATCACCTGGCTACAAGTCAATTTTTAGATCGCTCATAGCGTAGCTGCAACAAGGTAAAAACTCACCCGCTTGTGCACTGCACTCATCGATAGCTTGTGCCTGAGGTGCTTGCACTTCTCCCATAATTAAATAGCTGCTGCAACTGCCGCAGATGCCCGATGAACAGCTAGTGTCTATATAGATGCCCGCCTCTTCAGCGGCTGCGAGTACTGTCTGGCCGGCCTCTATAACGACCTCGCACTTTGAGTGACAAAACTCTATTTGGTAGCGCTTGGTTGCCTGAATGTTTATTGCTGGCACGTCGCTAATTTCAAAGCTTTCTTGGAAGTATTGTTGCGCGGGCAAACCTTGGCTTAATAACAGCGTATTGACTTGTTGCATAAATACGCTTGGGCCACAGACAAATACATCTCGCTGATCGAGGTCGCGGCAAACATTTTTTAGCATAGTGGCGTCAATGCGTCTCGGATAGGTATCGATAAGTGCATTGGGCAAGGGAGTTTCTCTGGTTAAATTATAGCTGAGTCTAATGTTGGGGTGACGTATGGCGTAATTTTCTAGCTCAGTGGCGCAGATCAAATCTGCATAGCTACGTGCGCTGTGGTGGAAAATGACATCGATATTTAACTGTTGATAAACGATGTGCCTGAGCATCGATAGCATAGGAGTTATACCTACCCCTGCGGATATTAATAGTATTTTACTGCGATGCTCGCCGGTCAGATAAAATTGACCGCTAGGGTGAATTGCCTGAAGACAATGGCCTACCGTCATTGTGTCTAACAGCCAATTGGACACTACCCCTTCAGTGACCCTTTTGACGATGAGCTCTAGTGTATTTCCCTGATTTGGATTGGAGGAAAGGGTGTAACAACGACAGTGGATTTCGTCGTCGATTGGGATTTTTAAGGTGATATATTGACCGGGTTTAAAAGCGATAGAGCTACTAGATTTACTTTCAAAGGTCATAATGTTGACATCGGCTGTAACCGGTCGATTAGCGACACATACTAATGTTAGTTCGGTATTAATAAGCTGGTTCATAAAGCGCTCCTCATCAGTGAGAGCTTATTATTCCCCTATAAACTTAAAGAAATCTTAAAAAGGTCAATCCTTCTTTAAATCGGGATCTATGCTTTGCAAGAAACCTCATAGGTTAAAAAAGTGGCGATCAAGTGGCGATCAAGTGGTGCTGCACATCTTAGGGGGGAGCGTAGATCCCACGGTCTTTTAAAAACGCTCAAATCAGGTTTTGGCTAGTGCATATCAATGCAAAGATTTCGCAATGGGAAGCTGTATAGTAATCGTGACCCCACCATCTTCTGTTTCGCTCAATTGACATTGCCCGTCGTGCAAGTAGATGATTTCTCGCACGATAGCGAGGCCTAATCCCGAGCCATTAGTATCGTTATAATCCACTCTGAAAAAGCGCTCCCATACTTGTTCTCGATCCTCTACAGCTATCCCCGGGCCATGATCTAGCACTGTAATACTACAGTGTTTAGCGCTTTGCTCGAGCAGCATTTGAATGTTGTCACTGGGGCTGGAGTAGCGAATCGCATTGTCCAAAATATTTATCAATACGGCTTCAAGCAGTAATTTATTGGCCATGATGTTGCGACTAGTGTCGCCAATAAGCGCTAAACTCATCTGTTTCTCTTGAGCTTTAGGGTGCAGTTGAGCGATGACTTGTGCACAGAGCTGATCGATATTGACACTCTCAAAAGAGGTGTTGCCATTCGACTTTGGGGAAAGCCTAGCCAGTTGCAATAGCTGATTGACTAAGCGGCTCATATTGATGGCACTATCGTAGAGTGCAGCGCGAGCATCGCCTTGTGGCAGAGCATCTAAGTGGACTAACATCGCAGCCAGTGGGGTACGCAATTGGTGCGCCGCATCGTCAGTAAACCCCTGCTCGCGCTGCACCCCTAAGCTGACTTTGACAAACATGTTATTTAAAGATGACAGCGTTGCTTTTAATTCAACAGGGAATTCGTCTAGAGCAATGGCTTGCAAGTCATTACTTTGTCGTGTTTGTAAATTGCTACTGATCTTGGTTAAAGGAGAAAGTCCTTTTTTAACGATAAAAAAAAGTGCCAGACAAATAATAAGGGTGCCAAGGGCCAACACCGGCAGTATACTCAATGCCACTTCTTTAATGACTTCAAGGCGCGTTTCTTGAAGATGAGAGCTACTAATCCATAATTTTCGCTCTTGATCAAAGATGCTGAAGACTTTCCAAGTTTGATTATTAATCTGCTGAAGACTAAAACCTGCTTTAGTCTGTGGTAGCGTTTGTTTCTGGGGTTGACTGGTTAGCAGAGGCGCTCCTGCTTCACTTTGGATGGCAATGGCGATGGTATTCTTAAAAAAACGATTACTATCTGGAAGCGTTGAATCTTGTTGAATAAAGGTAGTGGAAAAGTGCTCTTCAATTTCATACAGTATCGACTTCCCCTCTTCATACTCATCTGTTTCTAGCTCATCAGGTAACATAGATTGCACCACTAAAGTTGCCTGTACTAAAACAGCATCAAAGACTTCCTCGGCCTCGTGGCTGACTTTTTGGCTGGCCATTAGCATCATGCCTATCCCGACTAACAGCATGATTAGCAAACTCGCTGAAAATATAAACAGCTGGATTGAATGGGTTTTACGCCGCCACAAAATAACCGACTCCTCGCACAGTATTAATTAAGTCACGGCCCAACTTCTTTCTCAAGTTGTGAACATGCACTTCGAGTGCATTGCTCTCAGGTTCTTCTTCGTAAAGGCTGTCTTCCAATTGTCGCCGGGTAAGTACGCGTGCTTTACTATCGAGCAGTAACAAGAGTAAATCGTACTCGCGCCTCCCCAGCTCGATTAATTCTCCTTTTAGGTAAACCTGCCTTGCACTCGTGATGATGCGCAGTTCACGATAGCGTAGCTCGTCGCTGCAGCGACCATGGGCACGTCGATATAGCGCTCGAATCCTGGCATCTAATTCATCCATGTCAAAAGGTTTGACCAAATAGTCATCTGCGCCAAGGTCTAAACCTTGAATGCGTTGTGCGATAGCATCTCTGGCAGTGATAATTAATACAGGGGTGGTAATACCTTTAGCCCGCGCTTGGCTTAGCACTTGCAGGCCATCAAGATAGGGGAGGTTTAGATCCAAAATGATAACATCAGCGCTTAAGTCCTGGATGGCAGAGAGGCCGTGATCACCTCTTAATATACTGTCAATTTGGTATCCTCGAACTTTAAGGCTGGTAGTAATGCCCCTTGCTAGTAATTGATCATCTTCGATGAGTAGTATTTTCATAACATGCCTCTGTCTACAATTTGATGCCTCACAGGTGAATTAAGTGGACCCTAATGCATCAACAGTATTGTCCAAAACCGAGCAACATGATTACGTTTCTTATAAGCCAAGATGCATGTAGCTGCTCCTATACCTACAAAAGGGAAAGTCCCCGCTACTTTCTACGAGCCAGTTGGTGACGACTTAGCATACTCCATTTGATCAATTGATTGCGAGCCTTGCTGCGAATTTGATGTCGTGACAAAAGAGTCAAAATAGCGGTGGTTGTGATTGAACCTTAGAAGTGGTGGCTGATATCTCTAGTAGAGACTTCTGCATAACTATTGCATTCGCAACGTTATGCAAAGGTCTCCAAATAATGTTTGTAGTAACTGAGTAGCTGTTCATCCTAAATAGCACTAGCGCTCTTAAGCAGGCTTGGTTTTCAACGCCGTTTGGCGTTTTCGCTGCCGTATTTTTGCCGGCAAACTGACTGTAAACATATAGAGACCTGTTAAAGATAGCACCAGTAAAATGACGGCTGCGGGCAAAAATAGCCATAGTTTAGCGTCATCGTGAAACCAAGAACCATCGTGTATCGACTCTATTAAATCCGAGCGACGGTAATTGACCGCTAACACTGCAGCACTGTCGTTGTGGATTTGTATTTCCCAGCGATTCTTAGCACGAATTTTGGTAACCCCTTTACCCGGTCTTACGTCTAGTCGATCGACATCAGCCCAGGACTTTATCCCCGCTTGTTCCACTGTTGTGGCCGCTTCTAAAATTTGCGAAAAATCCAAACTTAATTCTCTAGCGCTAGTTTTTACAGTCGCAGGTTGTACCCAAGTCAGCTGTTTTTTGACTTGCAATAACAAACCTGTGCCTATCACTATTAACACGGGAATAATGATAATCACTGACCCCCAATAATGTATTTGCCGATTGGTTTTTTTCCAATTCATAAGTCACCTCTCACGGTTGCATATCCAAATGTTAGTGTTGAAATAAAGAACTGAATCAATGAAGTGTGCAAGAAATGAAGCGCGATAGCACAGCAGTTCTCAGTACACTGATTAGATCGTTTGATGAGTATTGGCTAGGAACCTTAAAGAAATCTTAAGGGGATTATTAATATTGTCGTCAGAGTAAAAAAGTGCTGATTTTTGGCTGTCGCTAAAGCGCTCGATGAGATCAAACCGCCGCTATTGATAGAAATGCAATTATTGACATTTTATGCTCTAAACAGCGTTATTCGCTGCGCGAATTATGGGCGAAAATTACACTTAGTAAGTCGCAATGAGCCAGAGTTTTCGGTGAGGAAGGGATCGCTGCCACAATCGAGTGATGGCTACTGTATTTTGACTTGATTCGATCACAACTAGATATCGTTATTGAGATTATATAAACTTGATGAAGCAGTTTAAATATTTCCCCGATAGCTGATCTTTATGGTATTAAACGCAACATCTGGGCTAGCATCGATCAGAGCAACAGAATTTAATTTGGAGGGCATTAAATGTGCAGCAATTAACTGAAAAATCCATAGGTTGTCCCTACTGTGGTGAGACGATTGAGGTAGTTGTTGATGCAACAGATTTGGATCAGCAGTATATTGAAGATTGCCAAGTGTGTTGTAACCCCATCGTTTTTTCGATCTCAGAAAGTGAGAGTAGAGAGTTGGTCGTAAATGCTTACAGTGAAAGTGAGTCGTTTTAATGACGATGCACTAAATCATAAAAGAGTATGCTATTGACGATTATTTGCTATAGCGCTAGCGTATTTGACTGCACTACGTCAGGTCTCGCTAGCGCGATAGTTAACCCTTAAGTGAAGCGCTCGAACTTAATTAAACCTTAGGGTTCGTGCATGACATGTAATTTATTGCCATCTAAATCTCTACAATAAGCCCCATAATAATGCTCGCGATACCTAAATCCTGGTTTCCCTTCATCGCTGCCACCGGCACTTAACACCGCTTCATAGAATTGCTCAACTTGTGCGTTATTGTGGGCTTTGAAAGTTAATTGGCTACCATTGCCATGTGTTGCTGGCTGCTTATTAAAAGGCAACAGTACCCAGAAACAACTTTCTCCATTGACGCCGTAGCCAATTTCATGATCGAGTGTCAGTGTGCGTTGCATGCCTATTTTTGCCAAAACAAAATCATAAAAAATGCCTGCTGCATTTAAATTATTGCTGCCCAGAGTTGCGCCTAGTAGCATATTATCTCCTGATATAGGGCTATCTATTTCATATTGAGTTTTTTTACCGAAACTGTCGTTTTAATTTTTTACTTTTAAACATAGAACAGTGCAAGCATTGGACTATACTCAAATACATTATAAAGGATAAACAGTGACTGTTGCTTAAAAGCAAGGTAATGACACTGTTTGAATCAATGTTTGTTTTGATTAAAGCTCGGTAAATGGAAGTTTAATGAAACTCAGCAGTGTCACAAATTGTATGCTCTTGCTCATGTTGGCGCTGCACTTACCTGTGTCTGCCGATAACTTGGTCAAAGATACAGAACTGACCCAGGTTAATGTACAACTAAAATGGTTTCACCAATATCAATTTGCCGGCTTTTACTCCGCAATAGAGCAAGGATATTTTGCGGCGGCTGGGCTTGAGGTTAATCTCATTGAAGGTGGGCCAACGATAGACCCTGTCGATAGGGTGGTCAGTGGCGAAGCACATTTTGGGGTAGGTAATTCATCACTGTTGGTCGATTACTATAATGGCAGGCCGGTGAAGGTTGTCAGCGCTATTTTTCAACATTCACCCTTTATTATTTTAGCCAATCGCAATGATGATATTCGCTCCGTCACTGATTTAAAAAGCCATAGGCTAATGCTGGAAAGTCATGCTGCTGAGTTATTGACCTATCTAAAACTTGCCGGTGTTAATCTGAAAAAGATGGATATTGTGCCGCACACCGGCAATATTGGGCACTTAAATGATTCAGCCAAAAGCATTGATGCAATGTCAGCTTATAGTTCTACAGAGCCATACTGGGCTTCTAAGTTGAATATCCCCTATCAAATCTTTAGTCCAAGAGAGCTAAATATTAACTTTTATGCCGATACGCTATTCACGACTCAACAATATGCGCAGCAGTTTCCCAATATTGTGATCGCGATGCGCGATGCCTTAAATAAAGGCTGGGATTATGCCAGTGCTCATCATGACGAAGTCATTACTCATATACTGCAAAGCTATGAGCTAAAGCCAGGGGTTGATCGTCTTGCACTGAATTATGAAGCACAAGTAACTATTCATTTACTTGAAAAAGATATTGTGGATATCGGTTATATGAGCTTCTCGCGCTGGGAAAGTATTGCTGAGAACTTTGTCAAAGCCGGTCAGATTAATAAAGACTATAGCTTGGAAGGCTTTATGTTTGAGGTGGAGCAGGAAATGCCACTTTGGGCATTTAACACGATACTCGGTGCCTTTTTGTTTATTGTATTAGGTAGCTTGGTGATTACTTACATTATTAGCTTAAACAAAAAACTAAACGCAAGTTTAGTGACTGTTGCAGAGCAAAGTCGCAGCCTTGAACAGGCAAATCGAAAACTGTCGGTATTATCCAATACTGATGCGCTAACCTCAATCGCCAATCGTCGCCGCTTTGATGAAGTCATCGCCGCTGAGCTTGCTAGATCTAAAAGGTTTCAGCATTCACTGATTTTATTAATTATTGATGTCGATCAGTTCAAAGAGTATAACGACTGTTATGGCCACCCAGCAGGGGATTTGTGTTTAAAAACGCTCGCGGATATTTTTAAACACAGTGCCAATAGAGCCAGCGACTTAGTGGCAAGGTATGGTGGTGAAGAGTTTGCCATAATCACTTCTGGTATGGATAGGCAAGAATCGCAAAGCTTTGCCAACAATATTTGTGAAAAAGTGGCTCAATTATCGATTCCGCATCCCCAGTCAAGTCATTCAATAGTGACCATTAGTATTGGTGTCGCTTATTGCAAACCTGAAAAAGAGACGGTTATTGAGGATGTCATTGATGCGGCAGACGTTAATTTATACCAAGCTAAAAGCTTAGGCCGCAACAGAGTGATTGAAGGGGAAGTGGCCGCTAAGATGGATGATCGGGGCGCTGCTGGTCAAGTTGGCTAGTATATTTAATACACCGGCCCTGTCATAATAAACCGGTTTGTAAAGACACTGGTAACATGAGATTATTCGCTACTTCCCTAAATCAAAACTTTTTTGGGCGATGCTACTACCCTCTATAATTCCCATTACTGTGGCTATTTGAATAGGTTTCGCTTGCAGGAGAAGTTAGAATGAAACTGGCTGTATTTCTTGTTGCATTTTTTTGCTCAGTTCCCTCTTTTGCCAATTGCATTCTCACTATGGGCTATAAAGAATCCGCTAAATTACCGATGATAAAAGTAATGGGCGATAATAGCGGTGCCTATTTAGATTTATTCACTATAGCGGCGAAAAATATTGGTTGTAAACTTGAGGTGGTGCGTCTTCCCAAAAAAAGGCTGCATAAAATGTTTGCTCAGGGAAAGCTTGATTTTTATCCAGGAGCTTCATTTTCCCTATTGCGAGAAAAATACCTTTTTTATATCGCCAATGGCTTTTCAACGGCGGAATATGGAATAAGTCACAGTTCTATGCCCGAGGTGACAAATTACCGAGCATTGGCCACCAAGCATATTATCTGGGTACAGGAAGTCGGCACATCCAAAGCTGAAGTTGCCAAAGCTCTCAGTATTGAAACAATTGTCCTCAATAATATTAATATCGAAAAGTTGAAACACTTAATGTTAAGACGTCAAAATAGTTTTGCCGTGATTGATAAAGAACTTTATGAATATTATCTTAAAATTCACCAGTTAGACTCCTTACAGTCAATTGGTTTGAAAGTTCATAAGAAGTGCTGTTCAAACAATCAGCCTATGTATTTAGGGTTCTCTAAATTCTCTCCGCATTTTAAAAGTTTAGCAAATCCAACCTTTAATCATGAATTAATAATAAGCCCAAAAAATAGTAGAGAAAGACTCACAAAAGACTCAATCGCTTATCAATTATCGCAAGCTTTAGAACATTTAGAGAAATCTGGGGTGACTGGGGAAATTTATAAAAAGTACTTTGTAAGTCAATAGGCAGTCCGTAAACTGGCAATAATTTTTCGAGCGCGAGAAATGACAAACTTCTCTATGTCAGCTTGTCGGTAAACTGCTACAAATGGCTTGCCCCTCGCTCGCATACAACCGCTTCCCTATGCACAGAAAAGGCTTCAGGGACTATTCCTTTCCTCTATAAATAGCCCAAACAATGACTGGCATAATTCCTGCTTCTGACTAATGATCGGGATTTTTAATCATAAATAACAATGGATTAAAAATAAAATTTGAAAATCTTGATTATTTCGCCCCACAATAGAGCAATGACGCACTAACATCGGGCAAACGCCTTGTAATAGAAGCCTATGCCTGCATCTCAGCAAATTGTTAAGAATCGACGTACTTACAACCAATGGGTTGCCAATCAAACGCTAGAAGATTACGCGTTGCGCTTTACTGCGCACCAAGGGCGAAAAATGAGCATTGAGCGGGTGGCCAAGACGGCTATCGGTGCAACCGCTTTCCTGGCGCTTGAGGGGATTGCCGCAGCAGTCACATTAAGTTACGGTTTTACCAATACGTTAATCGCGATGCTGACCGTCGCGCTACTGTTTTTTATTATCAGCTCCCCGATTGCCTATTATTCTGCCAAATATGGTTTAGATATTGACCTGTTAACTCGCGGCGCGGGTTTTGGTTATTTGGGTTCTACCATTACCTCTTTAATATACGCATCTTTTACCTTTATATTTTTTGCGATAGAGGCTGCTATTTTGGCATCAGCCTTACAGTCACTGCTTGGCATCCCCATGCAAATTGGCTATTTGCTTTGTGCTGTCGCTGTTATCCCGATTGTGACTCACGGCATTAAAACCATCAGTAAATTCCAACTGGGGACGCAAAACTTGTGGCTGTTACTGCAAGTAACCGCTTTGGTGACGGTGGTTTATTTTGAATACCATCATTTGCAAGACTGGAGTCAATATACCCCGGTGAGCGCGGTCAATGGACAGCATTTCGATATTATGTTGTTTGGTGCAGCGGCATCGGTATTTTTTGCGTTAGTGGCACAAATTGGCGAACAAGTTGATTACTTGCGTTTTATGCCACAAAAAACGACAAGTAATAAAAAACGTTGGTGGTTTTGGTTGATGCTGGCGGGGCCCGGTTGGATAGTGATCGGGTTAATTAAAATGTTACTGGGCTCATTTTTGGCGTATTTGGCGATTACTCAAGGACTGGCACCCAGTGTGGCAAGTGATCCAAGTCAAATGTACTTTAAAATATTTTCCTATCTGTCGAACACCCCAACGTTGCCATTGCTATTGGCGGCGATGATGGTAATTATCTCCCAGCTAAAAATAAATGTCACCAACGCTTATGCGGGTTCTATAGCCTGGTCTAACTTTTTTTCACGGTTAACCCACAGTCATCCAGGGAGAGTGGTGTGGCTGATTTTTAACGTGATTATCGCCTTGCTGTTGATGGAGTTAGGAATTTATCAGGTGCTAGAGTCGATCTTGGGGTTATTTGCCATTGTTGCAGTGAGTTGGCTGGGCTCAGTGAGTGCTGACTTACTGATCAATAGACCTTTGGGGTTGAGGCCAAGAGAAGTTGAGTTTAAACGTGCCCATCTCTATGATATCAATCCGGTGGGGTGTGGCTCCATGGTATTGGCGTCCATCATAGGGTTGTTGTGTTACTTAGGTTTGTTTGGTTTAGTGCTGCAAAATTTGGGGCATTTTATCAGCTTGTTATGCTGTTTTATCTTTGTCCCCTTGATCGCTTGGCTTACCAAGGGGCGCTTTTACATTGCTCGTCAATCACCACAGCTTATCCCTTTACTCGATCGGGCAAAAGCGGCGCAAACTTTGGATATCTCCACTGCCTCGCCAATTGTCAGCTTGCACTGTGGTGTCTGTGAAAATGATTTTGAAGCGGACGATATGAGCTATTGCCCAGCCTATGCGCTACCAATTTGTTCACTGTGTTGCACGTTAGAAGTGCGCTGTTTGGATAGCTGTAAACCCAAAGCACGGGTGTCGCAGCAAATTGTCGATCTACTTGGACTTTTTTTACCGGCGAATAAATCGGCGTCTGTGACGAGCCTGTTAGGGCGTTTTATTGCATTGTTAATTGTGGTTAATCTGTTTAATGCAGCACTATTGGCTGTTATTTACCGACACATGGCACCGCTTGAAGCAAATTCTATCTTGTTGTTAGAGCAGACTTTATGGATTGTTTTTGTCAGTTTCCTGATTGTATCAGGGGTGGTTTGCTGGCTGTTGCTGTTAGCTCATGACAGCCGGCGGGTGGCGCAGCAAGAATCTTCGATTCAAACTCAAAAATTGACTTTGGAGATAGAAGCACATCACCAAACTGATCAGGCCTTGCAGCAGGCAAAAGAACTCGCGGAACGTGCCAGTGCCGCAAAGAGCCGCTATTTAACGGGGATCAGTCACGAGTTACGCACGCCGCTGCAATCAATTCTAGGCTATGCGCAATTACTATTAGAGCGAGCTAATATGCCCCTTGAACACCATAAGGGACTGCATATAATTCAGCGCAACGGCCAGTATTTAACGGATTTAATAGAAGGCTTGCTGGATATCTCCAAGATAGAAGCGGGGCGTTTAGATCTGTATCGCAGCCAAGTTAGACTGCCTGAATTACTCGCGCAAATGGTGGATACGTATAAAATGCAAGCGCTGAGCAAGGGCGTCAAATTCCACTTTCAAGCGCTTTCCAAATTACCCGAGGTGGTGATTTGCGATGAAAAACGTTTACGTCAGGTGCTCAACAACTTACTGTCTAATGCGGTTAAATACACCGCACAAGGTCAAGTAGATTTCAGTGTGCGCTATCGCAATCAAGTGGCTGAATTTACCATTCGTGATACCGGTATTGGGATAGAGGAAGAAGCGCTTGAGCGAATTTTCCACCCGTTCGAACGGGTCCGGGATAGTCACAGCAGTAATATACCCGGCTCAGGCCTAGGTTTAACCATTGTCAAATTGCTGGCCGAAATCATGGGCGGTGATTTTCAGGTAGAAAGTAAAATTAAGCAAGGCAGTTGTTTTAAAGTCAGCTTGATGTTGCCTTGGGTCGCGAAAGAGAATTTAAGCGTCAAAAGCTTAACCAAGATAGTTGGCTATGAAGGTTATCAGCGCAGCTTATTGCTGGTCGATGATGACCCAGTGGTACGCGGCCTTTTTTGTGATCTATTATCACCCCTTGGGTTTCGGGTATTAGAGGCGCCCAATGGGGAAAAGTGTTTACAGATGTTGTCAAAAACAGACGTTGATTTTATTTTACTGGATATCAATATGCCGGGGATCAATGGTTTAGAAGTAGTTGATAAACTGCGTCAAGATAATCTGAAAATTCCAATTGTCATGCTATCGGCAGATGTACAAGAGCAACACGGTGCGATGGGAGCAGACTTTGGTTACGATGGTTATTTAATTAAACCTGTGGCAAATGACGTATTACTAGACACTATCGCCCGGCACTTAGGTCTTGATTGGACTTATCAGAATTTAGCTCCCGTTAAAGAGTCCGTTGATGTCAGTCAAGTGCTGCCAGTTGTTCAGCCCATCCATGTTCCAGACCATCCGCTGTTATTAGAGCTGATCGCCTGCGCCAAAATGGGTTACCACAAGGGGGCCAGTGAACTGTTGGGACAAATTGATGAGCAGTCGATAATGGCGCCGGCGGTGTTAGCGCAGTTGCATACTTTATGTCGAAACTTTCAATTTGAACAATTAATCCAAACTTTAGAGAGCAATAGCAATGAGTCGTGAAATTAACTATCAAATTGTGCGTCGAGATATTGTACTAGTGGTAGATGACTCGGCTGATGCGTTGAGTTTAATCAACGATATATTGGAAGATGCCGATATGGATGTGCTGGTGGCACTCGATGGTAAGGCAGCGCTAACGATTGCTCAGCGGATACAACCTGACATTATTCTATTAGATGCGCTGATGCCAAATATGGACGGTTTTAGTACCTGTGAGGCGCTTAAGGCAGATCCACAGCTGGCGAGAATTCCGGTCATTTTTATGACGGGTCTCACTGAAAGTGTCGATATTATTCGCGGGCTAAATGCTGGCGGGGTTGATTATTTAACCAAACCGATTAATCCCAATGAGCTATTGGCGCGTATGAAAGTACATTTAGGCAACGCTAAACTCACCCATAGTGCACAGTCTGCACTGGATAGTACTGGGCAACATTTATTGACGGTCTCCGCGGGCGGCGAGTTACTCTGGGCTACTCCACAGTCATATGCGTTATTGGCCAGAGCCAGAGTGGATGAGTTATGGCAGCAGCAGTACTTGGCCGTGCAATTGACTGGTTGGTTTGCGCATAAACCCCAGCTTGAACAGCAGCTTAGCTTAGTGAACCTTGCATACCCACTCTCTTTAAAACTAATTAGTTACCAGCAAAGTGGTGATGTTGTACTTCGTCTGATTGATGGGCATCGCCCCACTGATGAGCAGCAACTGCAGTCCAGTTTAGGTTTGACTGCTCGTGAGTCACAAGTACTGCACTGGATTGCGCAGGGAAAAACCAACCGTGAAATCGCGCAAATTTTAGAAATGAGCCCGCGCACCGTCAACAAACATTTAGAGCAGATATTTCCTAAACTGGCGGTGGATAATCGTACTGCAGCAGCGGCTGTTGCCTTGCGTGTCTTGGTTAGCCAAGAACAAAGCACATAGTGCAATTAAATCTTGCGGCTGTCTAAGGGCTGCTTTTTACTGAACTCGCCACTCGCCACTCGCCACTCGCCACTCGCCACTCGCCACTCGCCACTCGCCACTCGCC
>Ga0105358_10000111_pt1 | contig 33054 bp, 21 predicted proteins | sample GOMGulsemesocosm_5_FD_83509 | JGI IMG/M metagenome (GOLD analysis project Ga0105358, IMG submission 83509) | Methane-oxidizing microbial communities from mesocosms in the Gulf of Mexico - GOM15C Gulf of Mexico | ecosystem: Environmental > Aquatic > Marine > Cold seeps | place: Gulf of Mexico... | reverse complement strand
TGTTACAAACAATAGAGATATAAACAATGTTGAAAAATATTTCACCTTTAATAAGTCCTGAATTACTTTCGGTTTTGTATCGAATGGGGCACGGTGATGAAATTGTTCTTGCTGACGCCCATTTTCCTGGAGATAGCATGAATAGGTGTGTTATACGGGCTGACGGTTTAAATGTAAGTGATTTACTGGCAAGTATTTTACCTTTATTTGAATTAGATCAGTACGTTGATGATCCCGTTATCATGATGACCGCCGTAGAAGGAGACCAGTTAGATCCCAATGTGAAAAATGCTTATTCGCAGGCTATAAGGAACCATTCAAATATTTTTACATCGATAAAAAACATTGACCGAGTAGATTTTTATCAACGAGCTAAACAAGCTTTCGCTGTCGTTATAACAGGTGAAGTACGTAAATATGGCAATGTCATTATTAAAAAGGGAGTGACACCTATTTAATGATATTACGCATCATAAGCTGTAATTACTAAAAAAATAATGTAGTATACGTTTAAATGTAAATGGCACATTCATATATAAAGGTTTGAGTTTTGATGAGCAATAAAAATATTTCAAGTACGGGTAATTCATGTTGTCAGGGAAGTTGTGAATCTGATTCATCTCCAAAACATATTCAATTAATACCAGAAGATAAAAAATTACCACCTGAGTGGGTTGAGTCTTTACATCAGCGTGGAGAACCTGAAGTTTATAATGGAGATAACCTTAAGCACATTGGTATGCCAGTAAGTGGTATTTGTACCGGACAAGTTTACTTAAGTGGCGATGGTCAATTATGGCACTGGGATGTATTTAAGACCATGGCAGGTACTGACGAGTTGATTGATCCTCGTGGCCATCACTATAAATCTCCAATCACCGTTAAATCGCCTATAGACCAAGGCTTTTCGTTAAATATCCATAGCAACGGCTCATCAACTGTTCGACGTTTAGATGCAAGTGGCTTTGGTAATGTTAGCTTCGAAGGACGTTACCCTATCGGTTATGTTAATTTTTCCGATGATAATTGCCCTGTAGAAGTTAATTTACAAGCCTACTCGCCTTTCATTCCATTAGATGAAGATAACTCTGGTCTGCCAGTAACTGTGATGGAATACACCATCAGAAATACCAGTGATGAAAGCGTCTCACTAGGTATTGCGGGTTGGTTAGAAAATCAAGTGTGCCATTATGATGATGAAGAAGGTAAAGGCATCAGACGTAATAATGTGAGTAATAGTCATAACGCATTGATGGTATCTTGTCATGCTGATGCGGTTGAAGGTACTGATCTTAACAGTCTATTTGCCAATGGCAATATGACCCTTGCTTTGCTTGATAGCCAAAATGATGACCAGTCATGTGCACTAGTAGATGGCTTACTTGATGGTAACATTGCTACAGAGTCAGCGGTATTTTCTCAACTTAATACTCAGTCAAAACAAAATCAAAGAAACTCAGCATCACAACCTTTTGGCCATAAAACGGTAGGGGCGTTGAGCCGTGAATTAATGCTTGCGCCAGGTGAAGAAAAGACGGTACGTTTTGCTATTTCATGGTATTTTCCTGCCTATTGTAGCGGTTATGTTTTTCATTCAACCATGGAAGACATTCCTAATCTTGAACAAATAAAACGCTTTTATGCCAAGCAGTTTGACTCAAGCGAAGCGGTTATTACACACTTAGTGGATAATTTCACAAACCTTTCAGATAACACTAAGTTATGGGTAGATACCTGGTATGACTCAACATTACCATATTGGTTTTTAAACCGTACTTTTATTAATACCTCAACATTAGCGACTCAAACCTGTCATCGCTTTGATGATGGGCGTTTCTATGCTTGGGAAGGCGTTGATTGTTGTCCAGGTACTTGCCAGCACGTTTGGCATTATGCTCAGACCATGTCACGTATTTTTCCAGGACTTGAACGCAATGTACGAGAGTTTGTAGATTATGGTATTGCCTACGGCAAAGATGGCTCGCTAGGTTACCGCGCTGAAGCTAGTGAGCAAAGTGGTGATATCGTTATGGTATCAGAAAATGAATCGGAAAATTTCTTTGCTGCTGATGGTCAGCTTGGGACTATTATCCGTGTTTATCGCGAACATACTATGTCTACTGACAATGCTTTCTTAACGCGTATCTGGCCGAAAGTGAAAAAATCACTGCAATTCATGACAACCCTAGATACAAATGAATATGGACTAGTTGATACCGCTCAGTTTCACACCCTTGATACCAGTTGGCATGGTGAGATCCCATGGATCAGCTCTTTATATTTGGCGGCATTAGCTGCAGGTAAGAAAATGGCACAAGAAATGGGTGATAACAGTTTTGCTCAAGAATGTACTCAACGTTTAGGCGTGGGAAGTAAAAAGATTGTTGAGCATTTATATAATGGCGAATATTTTGTTCATAAACCTGATGCAGGTCATCCAGACTCAATGGATTTAACGCAAGGTTGTTATATTGATCAAGTTTTTGGTCAAGGTTATGCGCATCAAGTTGGATTAGAGCGAGTTATTCCAAAAGAGGAAAGTGTTTCAGCGTTAAGTGCGCTGTGGAAATATAACTTCGCCCCAGACGTAGGGCCGTATCGTGAAGGCTTTAAGGAAGTAGAAGGAGGCCGTTGGTATGCTGTGTCGGGTGAAGGTGGCTTACTGATGTGTACTTGGCCGAAAGACGATTGTAATCGCAGTGAACATGAACAAACGTTATTAGGGCTAGATGTAACTTCTGAAGGTTACCTTAATGAATGTATGTCGGGTTTTGAGTATCAGGTAGCTTCACACATGATTGCTGAAGGTTTAGTCGAGGAAGGCTTAGCACTTACTCGTACTGTTCATGATCGCTATCACCCATCAAAACGTAATCCTTGGAACGAAGTGGAATGCTCTGATCACTATAGTCGTGCTATGGCAAGTTATGGGGTTTATATCAGTAGTTGTGGTTTTGACTATCATGGTCCAGAAGCTCGTTTATCTTTTTCACCTAAAATAACGCCTGAAAATTTTCGTTGTGCATTCACGGTTGCTCAAGGGTGGGGAACGTTTAGTCAAGCCATTCAATCATCAAATTTCACCGCAAGCATTCACTTAAAATATGGTCAGTTAGCACTGAAAACACTTGGCTTAACGTTTAATGGAGATACTTCTAATGTGCATGCAATATTGAATAACACTGTTATTAACTGTCAGTTAATCCCATCTGAAGATAATGCTTTCACCATGGTGTTTGATAAAAAAATGACAATGTTTGCAGGCGATGTATTGCAAATTACCACTGAAAAATAAGGAATACCCTATGTCTGAATTATTAATGTGTCAAAACTATATTAATGGTGAGTTTGTTAACTCGCAAAGCCATCTCGATGTATTTAATCCTGCAGATGGTTACATTATTACTCAAGTGCCTAACGGTACTGTCTCTGATGTAAATGATGCCGTAGCAGCAGCAAAAGCGGCGCAACATGCTTGGTCAAATAAGTCAGCTGTAGAACGCGGAGCCGTATTACACCAAGTCGCTGATCAAATACGAATAAACGCCGATTCTTTCGCTAGAACGATTAGCCGCGAGCAAGGTAAAATAATGCCTTTAGCACAAATGGAAGTTGAATTTGCTGCGGCCTATTTTGATTATACTGCTGAATGGGCTAGACGTCTTGAAGGTGAAGTAATCACCAGTGACCGACCTAACGAACATATGTTTTTACGCTATAAACCCATTGGCGTTGTTGCAGGCATTTTACCGTGGAATTTTCCTTTTTTCCTTATTGCTCGAAAAATGGCGCCGGCATTATTAACCGGTAATACTATTGTTATCAAACCAAGCCAAGATACGCCTATTAATGCACATACCTTTGCAAAAATTTTACAGCATACTGATATTCCTGATGGCGTCTTTAATTTAGTCAGTGGTAAGGGCTCTACATTGGGGCCAGCTTTATCTCGCCACCCTGATGTAGGTTTAGTGACCTTTACCGGAAGTATCGCTACCGGTCGTTCAATTATGAAAGATGCCGCAGAAAATATAACTAAAGTGAACTTGGAGCTCGGTGGTAAAGCACCCGTTATTATCATGGCTGATGCCGATATTGATCTCACCGTGGAAAAAGTGGTGGCTTCGCGAATCATCAATTCAGGACAAGTTTGTAACTGTGCCGAACGTGTTTATGTGCAAGATGCAGTAAAAGATGAGTTTCTAGATAAAATTGCTAAGGCAATGTCTAACATAACATTTGGCAATGGTATTTCTGCTCATGACGCGGGTCAAGAAATTGATATGGGGCCACAAATTAATGCTAAAGCAGTTACTGATATTTCAGCAATGGTTGAATCTGCTCGAGCTAAAGGCGCCGAAGTATTAACTGGCGGTCAAGCTCCTGATCAAGAAGGAAGCTTTTACCAACCTACAGTATTAGCAAATTGTACTGATGATATGTCGGTGATGCGCGATGAAATCTTTGGCCCAGTATTGCCAGTACGTGCAATTACAGATTTAGATGAAGGTATTGCATTAGCCAACGATAGTATTATGGGACTAACTTCTTCAATATTTACTACCAACCTCAATTCAGCAATGAGAGCGAGCCGAGAATTGAAGTTTGGTGAAACCTACGTGAATCGTGAACATGGTGAAGCTTTCCAAGGCTTCCATGCAGGTGTACGCCAATCAGGTCTTGGTGGTGCTGATGGTAAGCATGGTTTATATGAATTTATGGAAACTCACGTAACTTATATCCAAGAAACTTAAGCCCAAGAAACCTAAATCGATATTTAAAAAGCATATCCACTTTCTATGGAAAGTGGTCAATAGCCAATCTATTTTCTATTGATTATATACATGAGAAGTTTTACATGAGTAATAAAAAAGCAGCACCCGTATTGTTAAATGACAAGTACACAGACGAAGGCCGTGTGTTCTTAAATGGCACGCAAGCCTTAGTACGTTTACCCTTATTGCAACGTCAACTAGATAAAGCCAAAGGGTTAAATACCACATGCTTTATTTCAGGTTATCGAGGTTCACCATTAGGAAACTATGACCTTGAATTACTACGCCAGAAAAAAATGTTGTCAGAAAACAATATGGTCTTTCAGCCGGGTATCAACGAAGAACTCGCTGCTACTGCTGTTTGGGGATCGCAACAGGTCGGTATGCGTTCAAAAAGCGATTTCGATGGTGTCTTTGGTATTTGGTATGCAAAAGGACCTGGTGTTGACCGTACGGGTGATGCTTTTCGGCATGCGAATTTGGCAGGTACCTCTCAATATGGCGGTGTTCTAGCCATATTGGGAGATGATCACATTTGTGAATCTTCAACCACATGTCATCAAAGTGAATTCGCTATGGTTGATGCCATGATGCCTACGTTAAACCCTGCTAGCGTACAAGAAATTATTGAATTTGGCTTGCATGGTTGGGCAATATCTCGTTTTAGTGGTTGCTGGGTCGGCCTTAAATGTGTTCCAGACTCTGTTAGTTCTACTGTATCTGCTGAAATAGCGCCTGATAATTTATCATCCACAATTCCTGAAAATTTTGAAATGCCTGTTGATGGCGTCAATATCAGAGTAAGTGATACGCCTAGGGAACAAGAAAAACGCTTACATGAATATAAACTTAAAGCGGCGCAAGCTTATTGTTTAGAAAATAAGCTTGATCAAGTTGTTGTTGATTCTACTAAAGCGCGTATTGGTATTGTTACCACGGGTAAATCTTATCTAGATGTTCGACAAGCATTAGCTGATTTAGGCATTAATGAAGAAAAAGCTGAATCCTTAGGTTTGCGTGTGTATAAAGTTGCGATGACTTGGCCATTAGAACCTACACAGGCGCTTGGTGCTTGTAAAGGTTTAGATACGGTATTAGTGGTTGAAGAAAAACGTAGTTTAATAGAATCACAGTTAAAGGACATCTTCTTTGGCGTATCTAATCCACCAACTATTATAGGTAAGTTAGATACTCAAGGAAGTGAATTATTTCGCAGTATACTTGATTTAAATAGTAATATAATCGCGGCTAAGATTGCTGATCTTCTGTTAGCTGTTTTTGATGATGCACCTTTAAAAAATAAGCTGACTCAAATAGAAGCACTAGAAACACGAATAATACCTGATTCGCCATTAGTAAGAACAATGTATTTCTGCGCTGGCTGTCCGCATAGTACATCTACAAAACTACCTGATGGTAGTCGTGGTATGGCAGGTATTGGCTGTGCATGGATGTCTCAAGCCATGGATAGAAATGTTGATGGTTATAGTCAAATGGGTGGCGAAGGAGCTACTTGGATTGGTGAAGCGCCTTTTACTGAAACCAATCATATTTTCCAGAACTTAGGCGACGGAACTTATTTTCATTCAGGTAATCTAGCTATTCGCTCAACGATTGCTTCAGGTATAAATATTACCTATAAAATATTGTTTAATGATGCCGTCGCTATGACTGGCGGACAACCTCATGATGGCACCCTGACACCATGGACTATTAGCTGGCAGGTGTATAGCGAAGGTGTAAAGGCAATAGTATTAGTTACAGATGAGCCTGATAAATACCCTGATAATGTTAAATGGGCACCTGGCGTTACCTTACATCATCGCAGTGAACTTGATGAAGTGCAAAGACGTCTGAGAGATATTTCTGGTACTACTATACTCATATATGACCAAACTTGTGCAGCAGAGAAACGTCGTCGTCGTAAACGAGGTCTTTTCCCTGATCCGGCTAAACGCTTATTTATTAATAGCCAAGTGTGCGAAGGTTGTGGTGATTGCGGTGTTGCATCAAATTGTACGGCTTTGTTACCAAAAGAAACTGAACTTGGTCGTAAACGAGAAATAGATCAATCTGCTTGCAATAAAGACTATTCCTGCGTAAATGGTTTTTGCCCGAGCTTTGTTACCGTTTTAGGTGGCGCACTTAAAAAGGCAGAAAAAAGTGATATCGTCGAAGAGCTACCACCAGAACCGGCAAAAGTTTCATTAGTTGATGGTTATAGTGTTGTTATTACAGGCGTAGGTGGTACAGGGGTTATAACGGTAGGTGCGCTACTTGGTATGGCTGCTCATATTGAAGGCAAAGGTTGCGCAATTCTTGATATGACAGGAATGGCTCAAAAAGGTGGTGCAGTTATGTCTCATCTTCGTTTAGCTAATTCACCAAGTGATATTGGTACTATTCGTATTGCCGCAGGTGGAGCAAATTTGATTTTAGGGTGTGATTCTGTTGTTACGGCTAGCGGAAATACAATTGAATCCATTAGCCATGGTAATACTCAAGTCATTATGAATTCACAAGAAGTGATGACAGGCGAATTTACTCGAAATGCCGATTTACAGTTCCCTGCTGATGATATTCGTAATCTTATAGTGGAATGGGCTGGTGAAGATAATTTTGACGAGATAGCGGCAACTGAATATGCAGTCAAGTATTTAGGTAACTCAATTGGCAGTAATTTGCTAATGATTGGTTATGCGTATCAAAAAGGGCTTATCCCACTAAGCGCAGAGGGCATTAATAAAGCGATTGAAGTAAATGGCGCCGCTATTGTGATGAATAAACAAGCGTTTTTACTAGGACGTAAAATCGCTGCAGGTTTATTGGATATTGATCAAGAGAAGGTTATCGCGCCAACTATTGATGAAGCTGATATCGATGCGATTATTGCCCATCGTGTAAATATTCTGACAGAGTATCAAGACAGTAATTATGCGCAGCGATATAAAACACTGGTTGAGCGTGTTAAATCATCAGAGAATAAACTAAATAATGGGCAACAGTTATTAGCACAAGCAGCGGCTAAATATTACTTTAAATTACTTGCTTATAAAGATGAATATGAAGTAGCAAGACTATATTCTTCAGCTGAATTTACCGATAACCTTAAAAATACTTTTGAAGGAGACTTCAAACTTAAATTTAATTTAGCTCCGCCCATTATTTCAAAACGTGATAAGCAAACAGGTCAATTAATTAAACGAGAATTTGGTGGCTGGATGTTATCAGCCTTTAAATTGTTAGCACCATTTAAGAAATTGCGTGGTACTGCATTGGATATTTTTGGTTATACCACCGAACGTAAAATGGAACGCCAATTGATCACAGATTATGAAGAAACGCTCACTCTAATATTGGATAAGCTAACACCTGATAATTATGATGTTGTCGTGAATTTAGCGGAGTTACCTGAGCAAATTAGAGGTTTTGGTCATGTTAAAGAACAACATGTGGCCGATATGCAAAAAAATAAAAAACAATATCTCATACAATTTAATGCTGTTAATCAAGCAATTAAAATAGGGCGATAATCCATGTTTTTAAGTTTGCCATTTGAAGGAGTTTTTAATGAATGATCAATTATTTAATCTTGAGGGTAAAGTTGCTTTAGTGACGGGTGCTTCAAGTGGAATCGGCGAGCACTTTTGTAAGGTGTTAGCTGATGCAGGTGCAAAAGTACTCGCTTGTGCACGTAGTAAAGATAAATTAGACAGCTTAGTGACTGATATTAAAGAAGCAGGTGGAGCAGCTGATGCGTTATATATGGATGTAACCAGTAGAGGTTCTATTAGCCAAGCTTTTGATAGCGCAGAAGCTAATTTTGGCACCCCCGATATTATTTGTAATAACGCCGGTGTTGCGGTGGTTAAACCGTTTGAAAATCTTGCCGAAGAAGACTGGGACTTTGTCATTGATACCGATTTAAAATCCGTTTTTAATGTCGGTCAAGAAGCCGCGCAACGTTTAATAAAATCCGGAAAAAGTGGCTCTATCATTAATACAGCGTCAATTTTAGGCCTGGGTGTTTCTCCTGGTCAGAGTGCCTATAGTTCTGCTAAAGCTGGGGTTATTCAACTAACCAAAAACATGGCTTTGGATTTATTACGTTATCAAATTCGTGTTAATGCGATTTGTCCTGGATATTTTAAAACTGAAATTAATGCTGATTTTTTTAATAGTGAAGCAGGTGAGCAATATATTAAAAGCATGCCTTCACGCCGTTTAGGTAAATTGAAAGAGCTGACGGGGGTATTGATGTTATTGGCAAGTGATGCCTCATCTTACATCTCGGGTACAGCTATTCCAGTGGATGGCTGCCATTCTATTCGACTAGTGTAAAAATGGATGGTTGTCTTGAAGGGCAATTGTCTCGAAGGGAAACTCAATGAAAAAAGTATTGTTTTTATGTACGGGAAATTCATGCCGTAGCCAAATGGCTCATGGGCTTGCAAATCACCTTTATGGAGATGATTATAGCTTTTATTCTGCAGGTATAGACACCCATGGTTTAAATCCTATGGCAGTAGAAGTCATGAAGGAAACAGAAATTGACATTAGCCATCATGAATCGCAATTTGTGTCTGAATTTAATGATTTAACATTTGATTTAGTTGTCTCTGTTTGTCAGCATGCGGCTGAAAATAGTCCTGGTTTTCATGATAAAACCAGAGTTATCCATAAACAGTTTGATGATCCACCTAAACTCGCGATTCTCGCCAAAAATAAAGAAGATAAATTACTTCACTTTCGTAAAGTTAGAGATGAAATACATCTTTGGCTTTCGGATTTTTTAATTGAAAATATAGAAGCACACTAAATTTTATTATGTATTTTTGTTCTGAGAACTATAGGTTTGTGTTTTGAAAAATAGGCAATATTTCTTAACTTTAAATTTGAAAAATGATGAGTCTTTAATCTCTATTTTTGAAGAACATTATCAAAAAGGAAAAGTTTGGCCTGAAATTCTTAATAGCTGGAGTGCTGCTGGCATCTTGAATATGGATATGTTTCGCTCTGGAACATGTTTGCTCGTGGTAATTACGGTTGACAAATTTTTTAGTATTGAAAAGAAAATTGAACTTGATCGGACTAATTTAAAAGTAAGAGAATGGGAAGAGTTAATGGATGGCTTTTATTCAACTGATCTTAAAGGTTTGAATGAAAATGGGTGGCAGCTTATGAGTAAAGTATGCAGTCATGATCTGAGCACAATAAATTTCACCCCTTGTCATTCGAACTTATGGGGAGGACTTTAAATAAGTGAAGAGGGCCGTTGTATACTTTTTTGCTCAAATTACTTACCTAAGTTTAATACAGACAATTGGCTAACTAACTGTCGTAACCAAATATTAGCGGGATCTCTTTGGGCATTTTTATGCCAACATAAATGTAACTCTAATGGTGGAATGTCGAACGGCATAGGCAAATAAGGTAAATTTAAATGTTTAGCTAAAGAAATTGGGACTGTAGCAACAAGTAAAGAATCCTTAATAACTTGTTGAGCAATTAAATAATTAGCAACACGTAATTTTATTTGACGAGCTTTACTTAATTTATGTAACGCTAAATCTACTTGCCCGCGACCCTGAGGTCTGCTTGATACGTGGACATGTTGTAATTTCAAATATTTTTTTAGTGTTAATTGCTCTTTACGTGCAGGATGACGGGTATTCATGACACAAACATAGCTGTCACACAAAAGTGGATTATGAAGCAGTTTATTATCTTGTAATAGAGGTACATCAATAGCTAGATCTAATTGTCCAGCTTCCATAGCTGAACGTTGTTCTTTTCGAGACAAGTAATAGCTCTCAATAGACATTCCTGGTGCTAATAACTGAAATTGTGACATCAATTCTGGCAATATCAGTGACTGTGCAAAATCAGACATGCTAAATCGAAAAGTTTTAGTCGATAGTTCGGGGATAAACTTTTCGTTATCGCTAAGCACTTCATTCATTAAGTTTAATGCTTCACGAACTCTGACAATAATGTTATTCGACAACGGTGTTGGCGTCATTCCTGTTGGCGTTCGAATAAACAATTCATCATTAAGCGTCTTTCTTAACCTAGTCAAGGCATTACTTACAGCTGGTTGGCTTAAGCATAATATTTTTGCTGCTTTGGTTAAGTTTTTTTCGGTATAAATGGTATTTAAAACAACAAGTAGATTCAGGTCAACACGATCTAAACGCATAAATATTCCATAAGTTTTGTCAATGATGCTTAATAAGTATTATAAATTATATCAATCGATATGGGCTGGGTATACTTATATCTAAATAAACATCGAGTCTAAATGAATTATGACTAGATGTTGTGTTAACAAACTATTTAAAGACTACTAAAATTAATAAAAGTGAACATTATTATGAATTTTGAACACAGCGAAAAAGTACAAGGTCTTATTCAACGTCTTGAAGCCTTTATGGAAGAGTATATTTATCCTAACGAGGTAAAATACACGCAGCAACTTCACGGAGCCGAAAACCGTTTTGCAGCTATGCCGTTAATGGACGAGCTAAAAGAAAAGGCCAAAGCGGCAGGGCTATGGAATTTGTATGTGCCACCTAGTCATGCAGAATATTGTGATCACGGTGGCCTCACGTTTACTGAATACGCACCACTTTGTGAAATCATGGGTCGTGTCATTTGGTCACCTGAGGTGTTTAATTGTAATGCACCTGATACTGGCAACATGGAAGTGTTTATGAATTACGCAACTAAGGCACAGCAAGATAAGTGGCTTAAGCCGCTGTTGGCTGGTGAAATTCGCTCGTCTTACGCCATGACTGAACCTCAGGTTGCTTCAAGTGATGCCACTAATATTGAATTAAGTATTGAAAAAGACAATGATACTGGCGACTGGGTACTAAACGGTCGCAAATGGTTTATCACTGGGGCAATGTACGAACGCACCAAAATATTTATAGTGATGGGTAAATCTGATCCTGAAAATTCTAATCGCCATTTACAACAAACCCAAGTATTGGTGCCTAAAAATACGCAGGGGATCACGATTGTTAGACCTTTAACTACATTGGGTTATGATGATGCGCCCATTGGTCATGCTGAAATTGTTTTTGAGAACGTGCGTGTACCGCTAGAAAACGTGCTACTTGGCGAAGGTCGCGGCTTTGAAATTGCACAAGGGCGCCTAGGTCCTGGACGAATGCATCACTGTATGCGCTTAATTGGTGCCGCTCAGCGTTCTTTAGAGCTGGCTTGTCAGCGCGCAGTTTCTCGTACCACTTTTGGTCGTCCTTTAAGTAAGCATCAAAGTGTACGTGAAGAAATTTCAAAAAATTTTTCTGAAATTGAAATGGCGCGTCTATTAGTATTAAAAACTTGTAATGATATTGATACCAATGGTGTACAAGCTACTGTTTCTATGATTGCCGCTACCAAGACTACCATTCCATTGTTGGTGCAAACTATTATTGATCGTTGTATGCAAATACATGGCGCGGGTGGTTTGACTGAAGATTATTTTATGGCTGAAGCGTTTAATTATGCCCGTTGGTGTCGTCAGGCAGATGGTCCAGATCAAGTGCATCAAATGGCACTGGGAAAAATGGTCATCGATCGTTTTTCTGCAAAGTAATTACCTTATAAAAAATTAGAGTTAGAAAATATCATGTCGAAAAACACTATAAATATCGCTGAATTTAATAGCTACCTTGAAACGCATATAGAAAGTTTTAAGGGGCTTAAAAGCGCTGAAAAATTTTCTGGTGGCCAATCTAACCCCACTTATCATTTAAAAGCTGAGAGTGGTGAATATGTACTACGTCGCAAACCTGATGGAGTATTGTTGAAATCTGCTCATGCGGTTGATCGAGAATATAGAGTCTTGCAAGGCTTAGCAGATACTGACGTGCCTGTGGCTAAGGCATTTCATCTTTGTGAAGACGAGACTATTCTGGGCAGTATGTTTTATGTCATGAGCTTTGAAGCAGGGAATATATTTTGGGATCCAGCATTACCAGAGTTTGATATTAAACAGCGCGATCCAGTATATAAAGAGTTAATAAAAGTGCTTGCTGCTATGCACAATGTAGATTTGGAACAAGCGGGTTTAAGTGATTATGGTCGTCCTGGCTCTTATTTTGAACGTCAAATCAATCGTTGGAGTAAACAATACCGCGCATCAGAAACTGACAATATTGAAGCAATGGAAATATTGTTGAAATGGTTACCTGAAAATATGCCAGAAGATGATGGGCAAATTAGTTTAATCCATGGTGATTATCGTATTGATAACGTTATGTTTGCTGCTGATGAGTCTAAAGCCGTGGCGGTATTAGATTGGGAATTATCAACATTAGGTCATCCAATAGCAGATATTGCTTATTTTTGTATGTGTTTACGATTACCCACTGACGGGCAAATTATAGGATTACAAGGTGTGAACCGTCAAAATATGGGAATACCATCAGAAGAAGAAATTTTAGCACTATATTGTCAGCATAGAGGTATCGATGAAGTTAAGCATTGGAACTTTTATTTAATTTTTAGTTTCTTTCGTTTAGCCGCCATTTTACAAGGTGTTTATAAGCGAGCTTTAGATGGTAATGCATCGAGCAAAAAAGCGCTAGCAGTAGGTAAAGAGGCAAGTGTATTGGCGCAACTAGCGGTTGAATTAATCTGATTTTTTGATTTTAGCGTATTACAAGAGATATAAGTCTATGTTTAATAATACAGTTAACGGTAAAAAAGGGCATAAACATCTGCTTAATAAAAACATCAGATACTATCAATATATCTCGTTTATCTTTATTTTACTCATGATCAGTGTATCAAGTTTTGCTGAGGTTAATATTTCTCAACCTTCTCATTCAACTTATAGAGTCATTAAACAGGACTCAACTGAAACGAGTGAAATTATTATCGATGGTGATCTTACTGATACTGCTTGGCAAAGCGTAAAAACGCCTGATAGTACCTTGTTTTATCCATGGAATGAACAACAAGCACCTTTAACAAATTTTAAAGCGACTTGGGATGATAACTACTTCTATTTTGCTTTCTCTGCTGAAGATAAAGAGATTGTATTAGTTGAACAGGTGATAAAAGAAGAAGATATAGGCAATGAAGATCGTGTTGAACTTTTCTTTGCCACTGGCGTTATTGATCAAGCTATATCAAAAAATGGCACTGATTTTCCGTTATATTATGGAATTGAAATTGACGCATTAGGACGAGTACTTGACTTTTCTGCAACGTATTATCGTAAGTTTAATTTTGATTGGGACATGCTAGGTTTATCTACAGCAACGAAACATGATGATAAAGGCTATAGAGTTGAAGGTAAAATACCTTTACAAATATTGAAAGATCTTAAGTTGCTTAAATCAAATAATGAATTAATCGCAGGTGTGTTTAGAGGTGAGTTTATTCAAGATTTGAACACTATAGAAACGCGTTGGATGAGTTGGGTTCATCCTAAAACAGAGCAACCAGATTTTCATGTGAATAAAGCTTTTGGAAAATTTTTGTTAGTTAAATAGCTTGGATATCTGTCGCGTCATTCCAGCAGTATATTGGCTGGAATCTACAAGTTAAAATAGAGGAACATACCATGACACTTGAATTAGTTAGTCAAACCCACTCTGAGTTAGGTGAAGGCCCCGTTTGGCATAATGGTGAATTTTATTGGATTGACATTACGGGAAAAAAAGTCAATACAATTAATAAGAAAGGCGAAGAAAGTGTCATTACAAACACCCCTTCTTTTGTTGGTTGTGCAGTACCTTCCAACGATGATTCCTTTTATTTAGGATTAGAAGATGGTATTTATCATTATGAAAATGGCCATTGTCAACCAGCAGGGAACTTTAAAATTATGGATCCCGCACTTCGTTTTAATGATGGAAAGTGTGATGTAAGAGGTCGACTTTGGCTTGGCACAATGGATAAGGAAAACGAACAAGCGCCAATAGGGAGTCTATATGTTTTTGACTGCCTCCAAAGTGTCACTCAAGTTTTAGCCGGTGTTACTGTTTCCAATGGTTTATGCTGGAACGCAGAGGAAACAAAATTTTATTATATTGATTCACCTTCCAGAGAGATAGTGTCTTTTAATTACAATCCTGAAAAATTAACATTATCTAATCGTAATGTTGTTTTTAAAATTGCTAGTGATGCTTATCCCGACGGAATGACAATCGATGAAGAAGGCATGTTGTGGGTAGCGCTTTGGGATGGTTATGCGGTTATTCGAATTAATCCACATAACGGTGATTTACTGGAGACTGTTGATATTCCTTGTAAAAAGGTTACATCTGCCTGTTTTGGTGGTGAACATTTAGATGAACTATATATTACAACAGCATCTTTAGATATGAGTGAAAACGATTGGAAAATGTATCCAAATTCAGGCTGTTGTTTTAAATACCGCCCAGGGGTGAAAGGATTTTCATCCAATACTTTTTGTGTAGAGTAAATCCATAATAATAGAGTTATGGTGAGTGTTGTTGAGATATATATGTGTATATTTGTAGCTCTTTGTGTATGCTAAATATAACCTGTTGATTTTAACGACTGTCATTAAATGCTTCAATTGCTAAAATAGAGTAAAATATTATGAAAGTTAAGCGTAATGTTAATAAAGTATCGATAGAAACAACATACAATGAGGTAAAGTCTTCTTTAATGAGATTTGCGTTTAGATACTTAAAAAAGTCTAATGATGTTGAAGATGTGGTACAAGAAGCATTTGTAAAAGTAATAAAAATTAAAAAATCATCTGAGATAAAGGATCTTAAACCATATCTATTTCAAGCAGTTAAGAACTTATCTTTTAATTATTTACAAAAATCAGAATATAAGCTGTCTGATTCAATAGGGGATTTTGATGATGAGAATGTCTCTATAGATAGTCAAACTTTGGAAGAGGAGTTTGAGTCAAGACAACGCTTTGAGTTGTTTTGCCGGGCTGTTCGGGTATTGCCGATAAAATGCCAACGAGTCTATATACTAAGAAAAGTATATGGTTTTTCGCAAAAAGAAATTGCACAACATATGAACATAAGTGTTAAAACAGTTGAAGCGCATTTAACTAAAGCTATCATCAGGTGTACTGATTTTATGGACGAAGTTGACAATGCTGATAATGTGGGCACGAGAGTTCAAAAACAAAAAATTGGTTAAAAATGGAAGAAAATCAGACAAATGTTGCTTACTTATATAACAAAGATATTGTTAAAGAAGAGGCTGCGGCTTGGATAATTAAAATGGACCAAGCGCCATTGAATGATGAAGAAACTAAGCAGATTCAACAATGGATAGCTCTTAGCCCATTTCATGAATCATATATTCATAAACTGGCAAAAAATTGGGATTCAATGTCAGTGTTATCTGATCTTGCAGAACTTTTTCCTATTGAACCAGAGAGCTGTAATGTCGATTCAACTGAAACCCTGTTTTTTTCAATAAAAAAATTCTTACAATTAAAATGGTTAACTCCGATTGCACTTGTAACTCTACTTATCTTTATTACTCCATTTTATTTTCAAGATCATACACATCAATACTCAACCCAAATTGGACAGCGTTCTGATGTTACATTAGACGATGGTTCTAAAGTATCATTAAACACCAATAGTCATATAGAAGTTGATTTTTCTGGCGAACTCCGTGCTATTCGGCTGTTAAAAGGCGAAGCAAATTTTAACGTGGCTCACAACCCGAATCGCCCTTTTGTTGTCTATGCTGGTTCCGGTGTGGTATGGGCAGTAGGTACTATGTTCAATGTTAGATATAAACATGACGATGTACATGTTGTTATTTCTGAAGGGACAGTAAAAATATACGCAGAGAGCAATATTGATGAACGATTAAAAGAAAAATTGTCATATAGTGCAGACGATAGTAATCAAAAATTAGGTAAAGAGGTTATTGCTGTTGCCGGTCATGAAGTTCTTTACAATAAAACAATTAAACAACTGAATATACTTGGGCAAGATGAATTAGATAAAAAAATGGCTTGGCATGATGGAATTATTTTATTTGAAGGAGAATCTTTAGCGCAAGCGGTAGAAGAGATATCACGTTATACCAGAACAAAAATAGTGATTACCAGTACAGACTTAAACGAGCTTCCTATCGGAGGGAGTTTTAACACCACTAATATTGATGCATCTTTAAAATCACTCAGTAAAGCTTTTGATATACGCGTTAATCGAGTATCAAATAACATGATATATCTTTCTAAGCGATAACTAGCTTGCAAGTAATCGTCTTGCTTTTTATTCATCAGTAGTATTTCCCAAATTTATAATATTGATTTAAGCATTATTTCCCCGACTAATTATTCTAATTGGTCGGGGTGTAAATAGACTAAAAGTTAATGTTTGATAATTTATATTTAACTTATTAATTCAAATCGTAAAAACACTCTATTCTCCGTAAAATAGCGTCTTAAGACAAAATCCCACCTTACATCAAGCTATTCTTTTATTTGTAAAATGAATTGTTTTTGAATCTTGCTAAGGGATATTACCTAGTCGGCTGTCTTCAGTTAAGAGCGATAATTAAACCTATTACAAATTAAATAGATCCATATGCTCATAGCGAATATCAATTAAACTAGGGGAAGAATATGCAACAAAAGCCAAAAATGAAGATAATAGCAGCCGTTATTTCAAGTTTATTAGCTTCTGGGTTAACAAACGCTCAGGCAGCCAAATCAGACACAGCAAGTGAAAAAATTGAAAGTACCAAAGGCATTGAAGTCATTACTATCGAAGCTCGAAGAAAAGTAGAGAATTTACAGAAAGCACCACTAACAGTAGTCGCCTTTAGTGAAGATTCTATGAAGGATCTTGGTGTAAAAGCAATTAAAGATATTTCTAAATACACGCCAGGTTTAAGCATTGAAGGCGGTGTTGATAACAACACAAGTCGTTTCTTTATTCGTGGTGTGGGCACAGCTACGCCAACATTTGGTTCAGAACAAGCAGTACCAATTTACATTGATGATATTTATACGCCACTAGGCATTGGTGGTAATATCGATCTTTTCTCTGTTGATCGCGTCGAAGTGTTAAATGGTCCTCAAGGAACGCTTTATGGTCGTAACAGTTTAGGTGGGGCTATTAAAGTTTACTCTAAACAGTTTTCTGATGAAACAGAAGGCAAAGTCGAGTTTACCGTTGGTAGTTACGAGCAACGCAATGTTACCGCTGAGATTCAAACACCACTGATCGAAGATAAATTATTCTTTGGTGCAGCATTTTCGTCTAAACAGAATGACGGTATCCAAAAAAATGTTTATACCAACACTCGAGGATGGCAAGATGATAAGCAATTATACCGTATACGCTTGGAAGCTCGACCAACAGACGATCTCACGGTTAAATATTCTTATGTAAAAAATGAATCAGCTGGGGCAGCGAAACAATTAAGAGCAAGACCTGGTACTCAAGGAATAGCTGAGACAGGTTTTGATTTTAAAGGTGTATTTGTAGACTCATTTAGTAATATACATCAGGATCTTCTTGGTGCATATAACCTTGCATTAATCGATGCTCATGCTGCTGGTTTAGATGCAACAAAATACCCATTAGTACATCCTGGTGACCCAGTTACTTTTGTTGGAGCTGATAATCCTTTAGCTGGTGATGTTGATAATGTTTTTTCAGATATTGTTGGTGAGAATGTTGTTAAACAAGAAAGTCACACGTTAAATGTTGCGTGGAATATTAACGATAGCTCTGCAATTAAATATTTGGGTGCACATCGTACCCAATTTAATACCCGTTTATTCGATATTGATGGCGGGGTAAATGCTTTCCTATCAGGAACTGAAGAGTTCACCTTTAGCGCAGATAGCCATGAGCTTCGTTATGAACTTTCTGGTGACCGTTTCGATTTTGCTATTGGTGCATTTTATTATGAAGAAGATTCAGATGCATTACTCGCATTTTCTCAGCCGTTTGGTATCTTTGCTGCGAATACTCCAATTGAAGTTATACGAGCAGCTACAGAGGCCGGAGATTTCAGTACTTTAAATTTTCAACCGTTAGAAGCCGTTCAAGATCCTTTAGGAAATTATACGGGTACTAACCTTGTTTCATTTAGAAATAATTTACGTCAACAAACTGAGTCTACCGCCTTCTATTTTAATTTTGGTTATAGCATTACCGAAGCCTTAAATGTTTCATTTGGTGTTCGAACTACTGAAGATAAAAAAGTAGGACAAACACCTGTTGGTAACAACGATGGTGGCGTATTAATGACAACTAATACAGGCCTTTTCCCTGGTACAAATCATTTTATTCCCGCAGGTGGTTTAGGTCAATTTTATACACCTGCTGCATTAGCTGGAAGTTTTGGTGTTGATCAAGATGTTGCCGGAGGTTCATCTGCTGAAGATCCGTATGGCTCTGTTGGTGATCTTAGTGCTACTTTTAAAGAGACGACTGTTGAACTAACACTTGATTATCAGTTAAATGACGATATGTTGGTGTATGGTTCATTTAAACAAGGTTTTCAAGGCGGTCAATTATTACCAGTCTATATTCCAGAAAATGTTGGTAATGTAAAACAAGAAACATCACCAATAAAAATCAATGCCTATGAACTTGGCTTTAAATCTACCTTTAATGATGAGCTTCGCTGGAACTCATCTGTATACATGTACGATTGGGAAGATTTGATTTTATTCCAAACAATCCCTGTACCTGTTACTACTAACACCTTTGAGTCAGTTGGTTTACCTATCAACTCTGGTGAAGCAACTTCAATAGGTTTTGAAACTAATATTCAGTATTTACTAACTGATAACATAACCGTTTCGGCTAACTATTCTTACAATGATTTCACGCTGGATTCAGCAGTACGGTTTGATGCTGATTTAGGTGAAAATATTGAAGTAAAAGATGAGTTTGTAGACGATTACGTAGCAGCAACGCCTAAACATAAGTTAAATGTTGGTCTTGAATACTTTCAAGAGTTAAATAATGGAGGAGAGATTCGTTGGTGGACCTCGGTAAGTTGGAGAGACAAGATGAGTGTTAATGCTCAATCATCATTCCAGAATGCCGGCTTAAATTTATTATCTCCTGCGCAAGCTGAAGAGAACTTCTTTAGTGAATCATTCACCAATGTTACCGCAGGTGTTACTTACACCATAGAAGATTGGCGTATAGATTTATCGGGGAATAACCTGTTAGATGAGCGCCGTCCAGAAGCTGTTGTTAACGCAGGTTCAGGTTTCTTTGGCACACTGGAAACTTACAATGCACCAATAACATGGGCACTGTCTGTTTCCTATGAATTTTAGCTAACTATTTGATTCCAAATCATGGGGCTGTGTTTGCAGCCCTTTTAGCCGTTTTCATTACTGAAAACCAAGATTAGTCTTATTTATAGGTAATAGCTATGCTATCCAATGGTTTAAAGCGTTCTTCACTTATAGCTTATGGTGCTCCGACTTTTTGTTTGATGTTTTTAGTTGGTCCGGCACAAAGTTTAATTCAAGGGGTCTATACCCAACATTTTGGTCTAAAGCTGGCAGAGCTTGCCAGCATTATTTTTATTTGTCGTATATTTGATGCTTTCACCGATCCTGCTATAGGATTTATATCAGATAGAACGAGAGATACATTACCGGGTGGACGTAAATTCATGGTGGTATTGGGCTCTTGTGTTTCTATGCTAGCCGTTTATTTTCTGTTTATTCCTCCGGCGTCAGTTACAGCAAACTATTTTTTCATTTGGTTTTTGTTATGTTATTTAGGTTGGACCTTAATCGAAATTCCTCATTTATCCTGGGGTTCAGAATTATCAAATGACTATAAAGACAGAGCAACGGTCTTTAGTTATCGAACATTTTTTTATTATTTAGGTTACGTAGGTTTCTTGGCAATACCTTTTTTACCTATATTCGACGAAAAAGGTTATACGCCTGAAACCTTAGTTGTTGCCTTTTGGGTTGTAGCAATAATGTTCCCTATCACTATTTTTGCGGCGGTAAAATATTGTCCACAAGGTGATAATCGAAAGGCAGTAGGAAAGACCAATGTTTTACATGCTTTTCAAGCGTTATTTTGGAATAAACCACTGCGTAATTTTGCCCTTATCTTTGTTTTGTTAGGTCTTGGTATTGGTCTGCAAACGGGCATTGCTTTTCTATACATTACTAGCTTTTTAGGGTTAGTTGAAGATGCACCTATTATATTCATTGCAAGCTTCCCATTAGCTTTATTGGGTATACCTGTTTGGTTGAAAATATCAAAAACAATGGGTAAACATTATGGCATGGCAATTGGCGCGTTTTTAACCTCGTTGTCCTTTCTCAGTCTTGTTTTTATAGGACCTGGCGCTAATGTTTTTTGGTACTTCTTTGCTATTAATGCAGTTATTCATTTTTTACAAAGTTCGTGGATTTCAATTGGTCCATCAATGTTAGGCGATATTATTGATTATGACCAGTCTATAACCGGTGAAGATAACAGCGCTACCTACTATGCTTTTTTTACTTTCATCAGGAAGTTATTTGAAGGTATTGGTGGCGGTACTGGTTTATACATAGCAGCAAGATATGGTTTTGAGCCATCAAATCTTGTCATCACTGGGGACGTTATATTTAGTATGCATCTTGTTATGGGGTATTTGCCTGCCGGTATTTTCATTATTGCAGCAATAGCGAGTTTAAAAGCGCCAATTACACGAGAAAAACATGCGGAAATAAGGGCTAATATTGAAAAACTGTAGCCGTATAAGCTCTCAACGAATCAAATGGATGTGATTTGAAAAGTAGTAAGAATGGAAAGAAAGATTAATAGATGTCAATTGGTTAACTGTTAAAACTAAAACTAAAACTAGAACTAAATTGGAGATTATTATTATGTTATTTTATGTAGAAAAAGTTAAAATTATAACGTGCGTAGCGTTGTTATTTGGCTTTACACAGATCACAAATTCGGCAGAACTGCCAGAACCACCATTACTTAAGCGAGATGTTCATTTAGTCGATCAAGGCAATCTTACTAGACCAACAATCCCCGCAAATCGTACTACGAATGATGGTCGTATTAGCTTAGATTTTTCTTCGGTTTTACAAGTTGAATTTACCTTGTTAAAACCAGAGACTCTAGAACAGCACTTTGACCAAAGTCCTGCTGGTTACGGAATAATAGGCGGTAATGATGTTGCCCCTTTTAATGTAGATAGGCACCTGTTTCATAATTCATCTTATGTCGGTTTTGGTGAGGCGTCTCACCATACTATATGTGAAAGTACACCAGAGCGAAGTCCAGGAACTCCGACTATTTCTAACGGAAAACCAATCCCCTTTGGTAGTGCTAACCCATATTCGTGTCCAAATGATTCAGCTGCAGATTGCTATGATTTGACCATGATTGGAACTCAGTTTGCCCCGGGTGCTGCAGTTGAACTTTGGGGAACGCCATTTACGGTTAAAATCAAGTCACCAAAAACTAAATATGCTTTCATTGAAAGTGTAACCACAGGTAGTCCGGTAAGAGGCCCCACACTGAGTGGTATTAATTCTTGGTTTGAACCTTTAACATCTGGTGATGGCAGATTACTTGTAGGTCGTGACGGTTTTCATAACATGTTTTATGCTGTTGCTGCTGAAACAGAAGCCGCGTGTGATGTAACTACTTGGACTGATAGGCATGAAATTACACATGCCTACTTCGATCCGGATATGCGAGTTGGTGGTACAAGAACGGTAACTGACGGCAAAGTGGATCAAGATGCGCGTTACGGTATAGCTACATACAGAATGAAAGATGGCGCGGGTCAATATCTTGCTGATAATGTTACTACTAAGTTCACTTACCCTTGGATGGACAAAGCGGGGGATAATATATTCTTTACTTCTGTGGATGCAACACTTTTCTATAATGATGGAGGGACCATTAAGACGCGTTATCCTGCTGAGTGTTATGATCCTTCAAGCACTTGTACAACACAACCTTCAGGTGCACTCGAACAAGTCGATACGCTTCCCAATTTGAGAGGAATTGGTCTATTTGGAGCATGGACTCACGGCAAGATTCTATTGGTGGATAACTTAACTAATAACATCGACTATGGTACGGGTTGGGGTGATAACAACCAATATAATATAACCTTATATGATGATGCCGGTGCTGATGCCAAAGTGCGTATTGGCGGTGCAGGTAATATCATAGGGACATTCAATAATTTCCCTGGACCAGGAAGCTTACCTCTTGCGTCGGTTAATCCTTATGTATATATCATAGATTCTGTCGAAAACCTCTTTAATGATATTCCTAATATGGTGCCTAGTACTATACGCGATACTGTTTGGTATTTAAATTTGGGGAAAGTCACCGATAAAGTCGTTTTTGATGAATGGTTAAATCCTAATTTATTTATCTGGTCAGAATGGATGCCAACATTAGTTCATACTGATACGAGTGTACCTGCTGCCAATAGACCTACTTATATGCATTACCGTGATGGCTTTATTTCAGGGACAGGACAATCGGTATTTGGCTCTGGCTTTGGTGAGGCTATTTGGTTCCAAAATGGAGCAACTGGATTAGATTGGGATGTGCCGGGATACGGTTTAACTTATCAACCAGATGCAAGCGAACCCATTCGTGCTGAGCCTATAGCTATGGGGGGCATAGAGGGTCGAGGATTATGGTTATTTGAAGATAACAATGTTACTTATAGTGTACCAGTACAAAGCAGTAAGACGTACACGGATCACCCTTGGTGGGTGAGTTTGTATATTGATCCAGCGGCAAATGACGATACTGTGCAGCGTAAAGTATTAACTTTTCCTGATGGTTCAACCATTCGCATTAAAGGCCGAGAACAGATTGAGATAGTTGCTAATGGAACGGATACTGCAACAGATACGTTTACTATAGTTAGTAATGGCTCAACTCGTCAGTGGCGTCATATTGGTTTTCAGATAAGTACATCAGGCGATAAAGTAGACTTCTATCTAGATGGTTTCAAAAAAGGTAGTTGGTCGGCAGGCGCTTCTTCCACTCGGCTATTTAGAATGCAGAGCGGAGACTTTATACTTGGTCGACCTTTGCAATCACAGGTAACCAGTGCTGTGCTTGGTTATAAAGGTTGGACTGACAGCCTTATGCTAGCAGCTCAGCAGCCTGGGCCAGAGCTAATCTGTAATTATGCTAATGGTACTTTGGTTGGATTAAATAGCAGCTATACTGGTGATTTGTTAACTCAGGCAAATGAGTATCCTGTATCTAGCCACACAGCAGTTACAACGTTATTAAGTGGTAGTAGTAAAACAACCTATCCTAAATATGCATGTATGCACGACTATACTAGTGATTTGGATATGGACTCTAATAGCATACCTACAAATACGGTTTCAATTCGAGGGGATGTAAATTTTCCTGAAGGACCTTTAGTTGTAGGTAGCCCTCGTCCAGATTCAACGACTAATAACTTTTGCTTGTCGTGTCATACAACTGCTAGTTCACAAGAGGAACTAAAGTTTTCTGCGCTAAACAGTGTTTCCAATAGCGTAGAGGACGACCTTCGCAGACAACCAGGCCAAGGGCCTAGATTACGATACGGTAATATGCCAGCTAATCATTATGGTTTGAATGCACCGAGTAGTGATAGTTCAGCTATTACAGCGGGTAATGTTACAGATTTGATAACTTTAGTCTCAGGTGGCTTAACAAAAGTCGATCCAAATGGTGATTCTGACGGTGATTCTGTGCTCAACAAAAATGATGCTTTCCCTAATGACAGCGCTAAGACTTCAGATATCGATGGAGATCGTATTGATGATGTTTCAGATACGGATAAAGATGGTGATGGTGTGTTGAATACTGTGGACGCTTTCCCTGAAAATCCTGTGGAGTGGGCAGATGCAGACTCTGATAGTGTCGGTGATAACGCTGATCCCGATAGTAACAACGACGGTGTGATGGATGTGATCAATAGCACCTTTAATCAAACTGATTTGAAAGTGACAGAACGTTACTTGGTAGGTCGTGATGGGTGGACGCAGATAGATCCGACTACAGCGCCGACAAAAGGTGGTGAGGGGGATCGGTATGATTCCGGCTATATCATTAAGCGCTCTAATGGTTCGGTTAGTGATGAGAATGGTATCCGCCGTGATCTGCTACAAGGTGGATTTACAGCAACTACAAAATTTGTTGAAGTAAGTGATACTCGTGGCTCGACAATTACAAGATGGGAGTTTATTGATTCTGATAGTGTGATGCAGATTGAAATGCACGCAACTAACCTTAATGGCACTCGCACTATGGTTGCTGCGATAAAAGCGCCAGGCTCCTCAAGTTTTGCATCATTTGGAAGTCGAGTTGTAGGCCTTCGTCAACCGGTTCAGTTAGATGTTGAATGGGTTCCTTCTGCTTCAGGAGGCCCTGGTAGTGGCACTTGGACTGTTGACTTGGGGGTTAATGGCCTAACGCCGACTCAACTTGGTACAACTGCGGTAACAACACCTTCAGGTGCAGATGATTCACGTAGCATGGAATTTGCCATAGATGGATCTGGTTTGATTTTTATACATATCGATGAAATTACGCTTACACCAGTTGGTGGAGGAGGTGGTAGTGGAAGTGCACCAGCAATTACTAATGGCAGTTTTGAATCTACAGGTAGTGCCGTTTATGGTCCTCTATTAAGTGCCGATGATTGGACGTTTAGTGGAGCAGCTTCAACGGTTGGTGTTATGCCTAACCCTGTCGCTTTAGGCTTTCCTGCGGCTTCCGATGGCAGTAAAGCACTTTATATTGGCGTAGATAATGTTGGTGGAACAAGCACTTCAGGTAAAGCCTATCAGGATATTGGCCAATCTGTAGTGGACACAACTTATACAATTAGTGCCGAAGCTAACGCGGATTCATCTTGGCCTGCAGGTTATAAGCTTAGTTTGCGCGATGCTTCAACGGACGCCGAGCTTGCTTCTACCATTAGTACTGGGGCTGTTTCGATCAGTTTTATAGCAACAACTGCCAGAAGCCTTAGGTTGCAGTTGGAGACTAACGGGGCTGTTGGAACAGGAAGTGCTTTGCGTGCATCAGTAGACAATCTTGTATTGACTACCAGTGTCGAACCGTCGAATCCTGCCACTGCAAATCAAGTATGTTATTTTGAAGGTGCTGACTGGAGTGGATTTAGAGCTTGTATAGGCGTCGCTCAATATAATTTCAGTAACACTCATAATGACAAAGTATCGGCAATATCTGTTGGTTCTGGTGTTCATACCATTATCTATTCAGATGCTAATTATACAGGGACATCTCTATGTACATCTTCAAGTACTAATAATAACATTTTAGGAGGGTTAGATAATGCAGCTAGCTCTTTCAAAGTTATTGCCGGAAGTTGTCCCTAAGATAATAATCATGAATTATATCTAATTGATATAGTTCAGTAGATGCCTTTCTTAGCCTTGTAGCAACCATAGTCATATGGTTGCTACTCTTTTGGGCATACTAAAATTAATGAGGAATTATGAAAAGTTATTTTTATTGTGGTGTATATAAAGACAAACAAAGTGATAGGAATGATGATGTTTCTGGCATTGGTTTATGGTCTGTGGATCAAGTGACAGGAATATTCAGTCGCGAGAGTAAGGATATTACAGTGATTGAAAATACTCATTTTTCTATTAACGATAATTTTGTCTACTCAGCACAAGATATCTTTAGATTTAATAGCAAAGATGATGGTTGCATATGTGTGTATCGACGAGAAAGTGATGGTCAGTTAACGAATGTTCAGCAGGTTAGTAGTGAAGGGATTGCCCCCTTATATACGAGGTTAGTCGCGAATGATCGTTTTTTACTCACCGCTAACTATCTTGCCAGTAACATCATTGTGTACCCCATTAAGGAAGATGGCAGTATTGGAGATCCTATAGAAAAAATTCAGCATAATGGCAGTAGTATTAATACTGAACGACAAGAAGCTGCACACCCTCATGCCATTGAAGTCAGTATTGATGAAAAGTTTGTTTTTGTTGCTGATTTGGGCATGGACATGGTTAAAGTGTATGAATTTGATCGTAAAACGGGAAAGCTCTCTAGTAGGAAAGATCTCGATGTTAAAGTTAACTCTGGCTCTGGTCCAAGACATATACGTTTTCACCCCAATGGTAATTTTGCCTATTTAATTCATGAAATGAGTAATCAAGTTTCAGCATATTCTTACAAGGATGGAAAACTATCATTACTCGGATATTGGAACTTGGTTAACGATGATAACAACGAAGGTATAAACACGGGAGCAGAATTGCATATCCATCCTACAGGTCTCTATTTATACACGAGTAGTCGAGGAGAAAATGTTATCGTGCTTTTTGTCATAGACCAAGAGAGTGGTAGTTTGACCATAAAGCAAACAATAAGTTCTGGTGGAGATACACCAACTAGTTTTGATATTGATCCTACAGGTAGTATTTTAGTCGTGGGTAATCAATTGTCGAATTCACTAACGAGTATTTTGATTGATGAAACTAATGGCAAGCTTGGCAATATTTCGCAAATAGAAATTGTAGGACAGCCCATCATGATTGGATTTATTTGACAAAATAATTGTGATTGTTGGGAATAATGTGAACATAAAAACACTAAAGATTAAATGTTTTTTAAATATAAAAGATTGCTACATTTTATGAATATATTATAGTGGTTTACTTGTTTTATAGAAGGTTAGATGTAGTATTTTTCTCTTAAAAGTTATTAACAAATATCTTTATAGCTGTTTTGGGCACTTCTTGATCCTGTCTGTTATTTATATTAGCAGTCCAGTACAGGCTTATGTAAAAAACAATGTTGTTGAATTTAATATACTAGCATTGAGAGCAGATCAAGCCATTAACCTGTTTGGAAAACAGTCCAACATTACAGTTATATATAGATTTGATAAGATTAAAAAATATAAGACCAACGAAGTTAAGGGAAAATATTCAATAAAAGCAGCAATAGATAAGCTGTTAGAAGGTACTCGTTTATTACATGAATTTGATAGCACCGGTAATCTTGTCGTTATGGAAGAAAAAACACACCTTGCTCATCAAACTTCAAATGTTGATGCCAACATACACAATAACGCTGAATTAAATTCATTTATAAAAGAAAGTGAAGATAGACTTGAAATTATTACTGTTGAAGCTCGTCGAAAGGTAGAAAACATACAAAAAGTACCAATGTCTGTTGTCGTAACAAGTTCAGAGTTATTAAAAAAATTTGGTATTGTAAGTATTCAGGGTATTTCACAGTTCTCACCGAGCTTAAATATTCAAGGGGGAGTTGATACTAACAGTAGTCGGTTCTTCATTAGGGGGGTAGGAACAGCGACCCCCACGTTTGGTACTGAACCCTCTGTCCCTATCTATGTAGATGATATTTACAGACCAATAGGGCTGGGCTCTAACATAGATATCTTCGCTATAGATCGTATTGAAGTGCTGAATGGTCCACAAGGAACAATGTATGGGCGAAATAGTTTTGGCGGGGCGGTTAAACTATACTCTAAGCCTTTGGGGGACGAATTAGAGGGGAATTTGAGCTTTACTATCGGAAGCTATGACCAACAGAATTTTAAGGTAGAAGTTGACACCCCCTTAATAGATGAAAAACTTTGGGCTGGATTTGCATTTGCAAATATCCAAAATGACGGTATTCAAACAATAATTCACGTACCCGGAGGGAAAGGTTGGCAGGATGATAAACAGTTATACCGTTTGCGTTTAGCGGCTAAACCAAGTGACGATGTTCTATTTAAATTCACTTATGAAAAGAATAATGACTCAGGACTGACCCAACAAATAAAGATAAAACCTGGCACAAATGGAGATATAACCTCAAGTATAAACCCTAATATCGTCGCTTTTAACGATATCAGAGAAAATATCGGATTAGAGCCTATTCAATTATTGGAACCAATATTCCCATTAGAGACAAGTGCAGTTGATGACATAGAATCTGACATAGTTTCTGAAGCTTTGGTTGAGCAAGAATCTTATACATTAAGTACGATGTATCAAATTAATAGCAATTTCACCCTTAAGTATCTAGCGTCTAAGAGTACGCAAAACAATATTCGTGCGTTTGATCTTGATGGCACACCTGCGCCATTATTTGCAGTAAGGGAAGATTTCAAGTTTGACGTATTTAGTAATGAATTGAGGTTAGAGTATCAAGGCAAAAATTTTGATATTGTTACGGGGATGTTTTATTACAAGGAAAAAAGTGACGTTCATCAAGTCTTTAATAATCCGCTAGTTTTAGACACTATTGCACAAGCTTATAAAACAGGCTTTACAACAGATGGTAGACCTTTTAAGCCTGAAACCGACGTTGCGGCAGTCACTGACATTCAAGGTAGGGTGACAGCGCTTAATATTGGTTCTGCACTTAATCAGTTTCGTCAAGAAACAATATCTAAGGCAATTTATAGTAATGCCAGTTATAGATTGAACGATGACTTGAGGTTTTCATTAGGTGCAAGGTACACCACTGATGATAAAGTTGCTGAAACTCCTGTTGGCAATTTTGATCAGGGTGTTTCTGTTATCCTTAATAATGCTGTGTTTCCACTTACCGGAGACATTATTCCGCAAGGAGGTGTTGATGGTGAAATATTTTTAGATCTTGTAAACGGCCCTAATAACGCTGGTTTTAATTTTTCTAGTGTTTCTAACATAGGAGATGAAGGTGTTGATGAGTTTGGTGATGTTGGCCCTGTTACCGACACATTCAGTGAAGTCACATTCGAATTTACCTTGGATTATGATTTCAACGAAAACACCCTTGTTTATGGTTCTTTTAAGCAAGGATTTCAAGCGGGATTACTTGCTCCTAATAATTTGGCAACTCAAATAGGTTTATCACCGAGTGCCGCACCACAATCAACAGATTCACAAAAAATTGACGCATTTGAAATTGGTTTTAAGTCAGTCATGCTTAATGGCGACTTTGTCTTAAATGGAGCTACTTATTGGTATGACTGGTCTGATATTATTTTGTTTTCTCAAGTAGAAGTTGATGATCCGCTACTAGCTATTTCAGGACAGGTAGGTATAGCTACCAATGCCGGAAAAGCTACAACGCTAGGCTTTGAGATTGAGAGTAAATATTTAATGACGGAAGATATTTTTCTTTATAGTAATATTGCGTTTCATCATTTTAATTTAGATAGTGTGTCAGGTTTAGATCAAGAAACTGGGAAAATAATAGATATTGTAGGTGATTTTAATGACAATATTTCTGTTGCTACTCCGGACTTTAAAGCCCTGTTGGGTATTGAGTATTATACAGAGGTAGGTTCTTCTCAAATTCGATACTGGCTTAACGCAGCTTACCGAGGTGATGTAAGTACAAATAACAGAGCACAATCTCAATCTGGAGGTTTGAATATTTTGGTCGCGAGTGATGATGAAAGTGCATATACCAGTAAGTCATATACAAATTTATCTGCAGGCATTACATATACGTCTTTAGAAAATAATTGGCGAATTGATTTATCAGGTTCCAATCTTCTTGATGAGAGACGTGTTGAATCAACAATTTATGATACGCCAGGCTTTTTGGGTAGAGGGCAGCTATATAATAAGCCTTTAATTTGGCAATTAAGCATTGACTACAGCTTCTAAACATTGCGCGGACAAACGCCAATTGTAGAGTCTTAATTTTAATGAAATTTAAACATAAAAGGTCAACAGACCCTAATAATAAAGTTGTAAAATATTTATGCCGTATTGGACAAAAGAACAGTTAGCCTATTGTAGTAATGTTCATGCTGGAGTGACTCCCGCAGCCATTGAAGCTAATTTACAAAATATCACCGTTAAAATTAGACAACAACGTGGTTTGGCAAGAATGCAAGTTGGTTTGTGGATCAATCAGCATGCGGCAGAGGCTTATCGTTCAGATAAAGTGCTAAATAAATTAAAGGCTATTTTAGCCGAACAACAATTAGATGTGGTGACGTTAAATGGTTTTCCTCAAAACGACTTTCATGAAACTGTTGTTAAAGAAAAGGTTTATTTGCCGACATGGGCTGAAAAATCAAGGTTAAATTATACCCTTCATATTTCACATATTTTAGCGCACTGCATGCCGGAAGATATTACTGAAGGTACTATTTCAACTTTGCCGTTAGCTTATCGAAAAAATTGGAATGAAAGCTATCATCAAGAGGCCTGTAAGCAACTGTGCCATTATGCCAAGGCTATGGCTGAATTAGAACATGAAACATCAAAACACATTAGGCTTTGTTTAGAAATGGAGCCGGGTTGTGTTTTAGAAAATACAGGGCAACTTATCGAGTTTTTTACTCAAGACTTACCTTTTATGGCAAAACATGAGGGGGTGGAATTGTGCTTGATTGAACGATATCTTGGTGTTTGTTTTGATGTTTGTCATCAAGCTGTTATGCAAGAAGACATTCAAGAATCAATATCACAATTACATCAAGCCGGTATTATTATTGGTAAAGTTCAAATATCGTCAGCATTAAAAATAGAAAATCCTGAAAATGCCAAAATTAGAGCCATTTTGCAGTCATTCGCTGAACCTAAATATTTACATCAGTTATCTACTGTTGATAACAACAATCAGTTTGTTTTTAGTGATGATTTATCTATCGCATTGGCACAAGATGATTTCCCAACCAATTCGCCTTGGTGTTGTCATTTTCATCTGCCGATACAAATTGATAAGTTAACCATTAATGGACAAGTGGTTGAAGGAATAAGTACCACTCAAAAGAGTATTGAGCAGCTTTGTGATTATTTTGTCAGCACTCTGCCTTATGCGCCGCATTTAGAAGTTGAAACTTATACTTGGCAAGTGTTGCCAAATGCAGTTAAAAACCATGATGATTTAGTTGGTTCAATTGTCAATGAGCTTTCATGGTTTGAAGAAGCGTTAGCTAGACGTAATTTATTAACTACTAAAAATCAAACCGACTGAGCATAGAGAATGATATGAATAAAAAAGTGGCTGTTTTAGATGTGGTTGGCTTGATGCCAGAATTACTCGGAGAAAATACACCCAATATTAATCGCCTGATTAAACAAGGGTTTATGCGACCCTTGTCGGGAGTATTTCCTGCAGTAACAACAACAGCACAATCAACGATGATTACCGGCCTTTCACCACAACAACATGGTATTGTTGGCAATGGCTGGTATGAACGTGATCATGCAGAAGTGATGTTTTGGAAACAATCTAATCGCTTGGTTCAAGGAAAAAAAGTATGGGACACACTAAAAGAAAACAACCCCAACTTTACTTGCTCTAAACTATTTTGGTGGTACAACATGTACGCTAATGTGGATGCTTCAATAACGCCAAGGCCCCATTACCTAGCAGATGGCCGCAAAATTATTGATCTGTATTCAACGCCTACCGGATTACATCAGCAGATAGAAGATAAATTGGGTAAATTTCCTTTTTTCCACTTTTGGGGGCCTAAGGCTGATATTAAATCTAGTCAATGGATTGCCAGGGCTGCCATGATGGAATTTTAGCTTAATCTACCAGACTTACAACTTGTATATTTACCCCATTTAGATTACTGCTTACAAAAGTTTGGCCCTCAAAGCGAAAAATCAATAGTTGAAGTAAAGGCAATAGACCAACTTTTAGGTGAGTTAATTGGTTTTTATCAACAACAAAATGTAGAAATAATACTTGTTTCTGAATACGGCATTGAAGAAGTTGATACCCCTGTTCATATTAATAAGGTTTTACGTCAGAACAATTATATTCAAGTAAGAGAAACGCTTACTTGGGAGATGCTTGACCCCGGAGCATCGAGAGCTTTCGCTGTTTCAGACCATCAAATTGCTCATGTTTATGTGCGTGATGTTGATGATATTTCAGCCGTAAAAGCGTTACTTGAAAATACAGCCGGTATTGAAAGGGTATTAGATAAAACACAAAAGAATGATTTAAATATAGATCATGAAAGAGCAGGTGATTTAGTTGCAATAGCAGAGCAGGGGGCATGGTTTACCTATTATTACTGGCTTGATGATAACAAAGCGCCTGATTTTGCTCGCACCATAGATATTCATCGTAAGCCAGGCTATGACCCCACTGAAATGTTTATTGATCCAGATATTAAACTGCCTATGGTTAAAATAGCTTGGCGGTTGTTACAAAAAAAGCTAGGCATGCGTATGCTGCTTGACGTTATTCCCCTTAAACCTGAGTTAATTAAGGGGAGCCATGGCCGATTACCCTCATCTGAACAAAAAGGTCCATTAATAATAGCGCCTAAACGTTTAGTTCGT